>Ga0209491_10000024_pt1 | contig 213216 bp, 148 predicted proteins | sample BON02_FD_187213 | JGI IMG/M metagenome (GOLD analysis project Ga0209491, IMG submission 187213) | Freshwater microbial communities from Lake Bonney liftoff mats and glacier meltwater in Antarctica - BON-02 (SPAdes) (version 2) | ecosystem: Environmental > Aquatic > Freshwater > Ice > Glacier... | reverse complement strand
ACCCGACCTCGACCCGTTTCTGCGGCTTGTCGTTGTATTTCAGAGCGTTCGATAGGAGGTTGACGAAAATCTCCCGGCAGCGAACCCGGTCGCAGCGGGCGTGCGGCAACGGTCGGGGGACGGCGATCTCCATCGACCCCTCGGCGCGGCGGGCGTCCACCATCTCGATGGACTCATTCACTACCTCGTTCAAGTCCGTATCTTCGGTTTGGAGCACCGCCCGTCCAACGCGGGAGAAGTGTAGGAGCGAGTCGAGCAGGCTGTCCATTCGCACGGTCAGCCGCATCAGCCCTTCGACCTTCTTTCGATGCTCCCCGTCCTTCCCAGCCGCGACTTCGAGCAACTGATGGGCGTACTTGTGGATGCCACGCAATGGCTCCTTCAAGTCGTGCGAGGCCACGTAAGCGAAGGCGTCCAGTTCCTCGTTCGACCGGGTCAGGTCCGCGTTGAGATCCGCCAGCCGCTCGGCCCGGCTGACGACAAGTTCCACGATTAGCATCCGCAGCCGGACGGCGGCGTCGAGTTCGACGGTCAACCAAGGCACGGATCGCCCACGAACGGACTCCTGGAACAGCTCGAAGCTCCGCCGGGGTGTGAGTCGGGGGCCGTTCGGGCCAGGGACGGTCGGCTTGTCGTGCGGATTGCCGCCCCAGTTGACCGTCTGGGCGGTTTCGGGCCGGAACCAGAGCATGAGGTTTCTATTGGTACGGGAAAGCGGAGTGGCCAGCAGACCGCTCGCCACATCGGCGAACGCCGCGGCTGGGGGATAGTCGCGGGCGAGCCAATCTGTGGCAAACAGAGGGCGGGTAGGTGAGGTGAACTCTGGTCGGTCGTTCAGCCATTCGCCGAGTGTCTCCAGTTCGGATTCGGTCGGAGTGTTACCGACGCGCCACCAGCGATTGAGGTGGTAGATCGCCGCCCCGCCCGCCGCCAAGCCGTCGAGCAGGGTCGGGCTGCCGTCGGTCATGGTCGCAAGTCCACCGTCCTGCGCCGCCTGCGCGACAAGTTGCTGGTGCGTCCCGTCGAGCTTCAGCCGGTAGACCATCTGCTCGCGATCCTCAGCCGCCTGATGTTGCAGGGAGACCACCTGGGCCAGGAACTCGCACGCCGCCCGAACCTGATACGGCACGAACTTCGGACCAGAGTAGTGGTGGCCATTAATAAAGCCCCAAAGTTGCTCGCCGTTGCGGATCGCCAAGGTGAGCGCAGCCGTCACCGTCATGTTCTTCAGGTATTCCGTATACATGACCGACGCCCCCCGCAATGCGCAGTAGGTCATCGTAAGCGGCCGGCCGGTGTCGGGGTTGGCGAGCGGGACGAGTTCGGCCAGCTCACCCGCCACGTCCGGCATCGGGCGGATCCAGACCTTTTTGAACACTTCGCGGGCTGGTTGCGGTATGTCTTCGGCCGGGTAGTGCAGCCCAAGCCACGGATCGAGGTCGGGCCGCTTGCTTTCGGCGAACACTTCGCCGTGGCCGTCAGCGTGGAACTTGTAAATCATCACCCTGTCCAGACCGGTGAGGGTCCGGAACTCGTCTGCGGTCACGTCGCAGAACTCCCGAAGTGTCCGCGCCGTTTGCAGCCGAGCGACGGTCTTCTTGATGAGCGCGTAGTAGTCCGGTTCGGCGGCCCCGGTGCGGCCGGTGGCCTCGAACTCGACTACCGCCACGCCATCAATGGTGTGCGCGGTAACATCCATAGGCGGCACGTCCCCTTGCGCTGGCAGCGTGAAAACGTAAAGCGGGTTACGATCGGTCGGCTCGGTCGCCAGGAACGCTTTGAGGCGCGCTTCGCCATCCAGCCCGATGGCGGCGCGGACCGGCTTGTTAAGCAGCGACTCCGCAGGGTGACCGAGAAACCGATCGGTATTCTCGCTCGCCTGCAGGATCGTCAAATCTGCCGGCCGCAGCACGAGCAACGCCCCGTGCGCCAGCACGCACCCCGGCGTCTGCACCGGCTCGCTATCGCAGTTGCTGATGGTGACCCCGTGCCGCTTGATGCTGTACGGCTGACCGTCCCACGGCAGCGGGGCAACTTGATCTTCTTGACTCATCAATTATGACCTTCTCGCATCATCCAATGCTGCAATTTTAGGAATGTCTCTTTCGCGGCGGCCACCGCTTCATCTGCCTCACAGGGCTTTACCACGGAGGCAGTGAGCACTGCCCGGAATGCCTGCCACATCGCGCCGGTGCGATCACCGTAGCCGCGAAAAAATTGGCCGCCGGTTTCGGGCGTAATGCCCAGGCGATTTCGGAGCAACGGCATAATGACCTGTCCGCCAAGTGTCGCCCCTTCGAGCACATACAGGCAGCCGAAAGCGGCCGCGACCGTGCCGTGCGGAGGCAGGACTGTGCAGACCGGAACCATTTCAGGATCGCTCACTCCGAGAGCCTGCAAATCGTTTTTCAGAAGAAGCGTTTTCTGGCGTTCTGTTAGATCAAGGCCACGTTCCATCCAACCGCCGATTTTCACCAGGCCAGCTTCAAGCGGCAGGTAAAACCCGTGAAACCGCTCGATGGTAAGTCGGTACGCGTCGAGCGTGAGCGTTTCACTTGTAATATCGAGAGCGGCCTCAATGGCGTCGTGCTGGGGACGGGTTTCGATCCTCAGTCGAGTCAGGACAGAAATTGACGCGGGGACAGACTCAATGTTCATGCGAAGCCCCCGGCCGGCAGCCCGGCCTTAGCGATTTTAGCAAGGCCAGTGATTTCGGTGGGAGATTTTGGAAGGCCAGAGATCGCGAGTGAGTCAAGATGGTTCTTCATGGATTGGCGAGTCCGTGCGATCGATCGTGCCGAACTCTACGGGGCCATACCCGCAAGGAATGGCCTTCCAATCTAACAGGAACATATCAAGAGCAGGACTATATGGCACACCCTGTCAGGGTGCAAGTCAGTGGCGTCTGGCAATGCGTTCTGAACCTTGCTGTAATGAGCCTTTGGGCTGCGGGCGATTGGAACGCAACGGAAGAAGATGGCGAGCACGAATCCGCAAAGTTTCAGTAACATTTTCGTTGGTAATCGCAGCGTCCATCGCTTTCCAGAAATCGCGAGCCATCCTGGGCTGTTTAAAAGTTTTGTTTGGCGTGAAGGAGTCGGACATTCTACGTATTCATTAAACCAGGCGGCAAGGGCGAGGGTGTGAATCTGTTTATGACTGATAGGCGAACTCCTTGAAGGGACTCTGTTTTGCGTGGGCTCTGTGGAATGGGAAACACGGCATTCTGAAGAACGGCTGTTCGGCTTTTTGGATGAGAATAGTTCGCTGATGGGTGGTAAGATGTTCGGCTTCCAGAAAGCGACGGGAGAAAACCACGATGCGTAATCCTCGATATCCTTCACTGTATCAGATTAATACTCGAGTCTGGTTAACAGAACTTGGCCGAACGCTGGGTCGGCCAGTCACTCTGGACGACATTCCCGACGTGGAGCTCGATCGCCTGGCAACGCAGTGCTTTGACTGGGTCTGGCTCCTCAGTGTTTGGCAGACTGGTCCAGAAGCACAGCGTGTGTCGCGTACTAATCCCGGCTGGCGGCATGAGTTCCAGGAGACTCTTCCAGACCTCTGTGAGGAAGACATTGCTGGTTCCGGCTTCGCCATCATCGGCTACACCGTGCATGCAAACCTTGGAGGCGACGCAGCATTGGCTCGCCTGCGGGAACGCCTCCGTCAGCGCGGTCTGAAACTGATGCTCGACTTTGTGCCCAACCATATGGGGCTTGGCCATCCCTGGGTTGAGGACCATCCGGATTTTTTCGTGGAGGGTAACGAACAGGACCTGGCCAACGCTCCTCAAAATTACACGCGGGTCAAGACTCCACGGGGAGAGCAGATCTTCGCTTACGGCCGCGATCCCTACTTTGGGGGCTGGCCGGATACTCTGCAGCTGAATTACGCGAATCCGGCTTTGCAGGCAGCAATGATGAATGAACTGCTTCGAATTTCCGAGCAGTGTGATGGCGTCCGTTGCGATATGGCAATGCTGGTCCTGCCGGAGGTCTTCGAACGGACATGGGGACGCCGTGCGCCACTCTTCTGGCCCAGGGCGATTCAGCGAGTTCGCGAGCATGTTTCCGATTTCATGCTCATGGCCGAAGTCTACTGGGACATGGAATGGACTCTGCAGCAACAGGGCTTCGACACCGCATACGACAAGCGGCTTTACGATCGACTTCGGGAAGGGGATCCCCGGCCGGTGCGAAATCATTTTCTGGCGGAACTCGATTACCAGGATAAGCTCGCCCGTTTCCTGGAGAACCATGACGAATCGCGGGCGGCCGCAACGTTCTCGCTGGAGAGACATCAGGCGGCGGCGGTTCTGACGTTTCTTTCGCCTGGCCTGCGTTTCTTTCATCAGGGGCAGTTCGAGGCCAGAAAAAAACGAATTTCACCGCACCTTGTGCGCGCTCCGCAGGAGGCGGTCGACCAGGAACTTTCGCAGTTCTACGACCGCCTGCTGGCCATTCTTCGCCGACCGGTCGTCCGCGATGGCCAATGGCAATTGCTTGAATGCTCTGCGGGTTGGGATGGGAACGAGACAAACGAAGGCATCATAGTCTTCGGGTGGTCTGGTCCGCAGGGTGACTCATTGATCACCGCGGTGAACTATGCTCCCCATCAGAGCCAATGTCATGTTCGGCTGCCGTTCGCGGACATCGCCGGAAAGGAATGGCAGATGCAGGATCAGCTTAGTGCGGCCAGCTACGAAAGGAACGGCGATGATCTCGCAGGCCGCGGTCTGTATCTGGACATGGCTCCCTGGCAAGTGGCAGTCTATGCAATGTCCATTTCGTTTAACCCGTGGCCAACAGGCCAGGCTGAGTGAAAACCCTGGCCTGTCGGCCACGGGTTAAACGATTAAATCAACTTAAACGATTAAATCAACAACCTTCAAGCTGGCATGGGGCGAGAGCAAAACCACAAAACATGGAAACTTCCACTTGTCACGCAACAAATGCAGTGCGCATCAGGGGCGTTCGAGATTTGCGGGTTTCCAGCCGCTGTCCATCTGGAACGAGTCGTCCAGAGTTTTGCGAGCTGTGGATTTGACAACCGGGTTTTTGGTTGCCGGCTTATTCGCCGGAGCGGGTTCTGCGTTAGACGCTGCAGCTGCAAACGGGTTGTTCGAATCGTCGAACGGATTGAATTCTGTTGACGGGACAGGTTTCTCTGCGGATGCAAAGTCAGGTTCAAAGCCGGATGACGCTTGTGGGCTGGCCTGATACTTGATCAGGGGCTCAGTCGGCTGTTCCCTGGCGACCTCTGAGTCATTAAAAACAGCCACGCTGCCAGCGGAGACCGAGGGGGCAACCGAAGCCGTGCGGGTCGCCGGGGTGACGGCCGCGGAATTGGAAGCAGACGTTTGCTTTGCTGGCTGACTCCATTTTTGCTGTTCCTGAGCTGCCCAGGCGGTGAAGTCCTCAACAGGTTCCCCTGATGCACCAGATTCCGTGGCTGCCGCAGGCTGAGAATCCTGGGCGCTTCGATCAGGACTGTCCTGAAGGAAGTTTGTGAATCTTTCCGCTTCCTTACTAATGTCGGGGAGCGCGGCGGCCCGAGCGGCTGGCGAAATGGAACGCGGTGAGCCGACACCGGTGGATGCTGTGGCAGCCGGTCTCGTTGCTGCACTTTCGTCGGATTCAGCGGCCGCCTTTTTTTTGCTGTTGAGGAAGTCAGAGAGGGCGGGTCCCTGATACGATCGGGTGACTTCTTTTTCGGGATACGAGGCTTTCGAAACATCGCCGGTGCGAGCCTCTCCGTCGCCGGATGCTGAGGTCTGCGCGACTGTTCTGGTTCTGCCTGGAGGATCCAATTCAGCGGTGGCACTTTCAAGAGTCGCGCGGCCGGCTCTCTTGTCAGAATCTTTTGCTGACCCTTTCGGATCCGCCTCCGCAATGGCTTCGGATTCCATGAACGGATCCTGCATCTCGGAATAATCTTTCCGCGAAAACCAGCGGTTCTTTGCAGCACAGCCGCTTAGGCAAAACAGGCTGCAGGCGATCGTCAGCAATACGGGTTTCGTGATCGTCCTGATCATGATGATGTCCTCTGCAGGGAAACGGAGATTGCCGTTTGTTCGCCGCCAACGCTGGTAAACTGGAAAGATGTAGTGCGGAGCATTAGGGATTACTTCCCGAAGAAGGCTGTGAAGCCACCGGCTCAGCCGTCGCTGAGTCTTCGGTTGTCTTTCGGCCGGCGTTTGCGTGGAAGCGTCTGTTGAATAGAGCGGGATCGAATGCATCGCGAGCGTTCGCTCGCTTTGCTTCGTTGAGAAATCGAGTTTCAGTATCCGCGGACGTCAGCTTTCGACCATGAGGAAGCATCGATTCTTTCTCAGGCGGTGACGAAGCATTCAGTGCATTGTTGATCGCATTTGCTGAGTCCGACGTGTGAGCGGAGGCAAGTACGATTGGGGCGTCGACGGATTCGGATTCGAGGGTTGCATTCGGTGCAATATCGTTTGCTGCCGCTTTCACCCAGGCTCGCAGAACATTCATCTGATGAGCTCCGCTGCGACCACGAAAGAGCGGAGCGGTGAGATTGCCGTGAGTCCCATCGAGGCCGGAAAGCAGCGGACTGGACGCGGGATGAGCGAGATCAATTTGATTGAGCACTGCGGCAAGATTTTTTTCTGCGATGGCCGGGCTGGTCCCGCGATGCGCCGACACAAGTTGAAATCCCGATGTCGTTTTGCCGCCGTGGCAGCCCCCATTCGCGCACTTGTTCATCAGCAGCGGCTGGATGTGACGTGTGAAGTCCTGAGCGATCGATCGGGAAAGGCCAGCCAGAGAACGTGATTCCATCGGCGCGGTCTGCTTCTGCTGCAGAGACGGATATTCGGTCAGTCGAGAATTGGGCAGACCCGGACCGGCCGTTCGAGACTCTTCGGCAACAATAGATTCCAGCAGCCGCCTGGCATCGGCACGGTTCGGATCAAGATGCAGCGTTTCCAGAACTTCCTGTCGAGCGTTCTCGGGCAACTTGTTCTGCAGGCACCAGTGAGCCAGCTCCATGTGGACTTCAGGCGTCAGCTCTACATGGGCCGCACGCATTCTTTGATAAGCATCTTCAAGATCGGTCGCAATCAGGCGGACTCGCTTTGAGTCCACAAACAGTCGGCCACCGGCGACTTCGACGTCGTAGCCATCGGGCCGCGGAAGGCAGTGACCGGTCAGCACCTTGCCGTCCACCAAAACAAGCACGCCCACACTTTTGCGGCCCGGCGAATTCATCGGGCTGTGACGCGACGGTCCCTGAGCATCGCAGAAGGGCTGCGCGACGCAGGTCAGAAGGACTGCCAAAATGATGCAACGAACATCCATTGTGTTGCCGGTTGGATAACCATTCGAGGTGGGCTTCGCAGGTTCTGAGGCGAAGCTCTTTCGAAAAATCCTGTCAAAAGACATCGTGGAGTATCCGGGACCCTGTTTTTTCGGTCAAGACGAGCTCAACCCGTGGGGGCCTTGTTTCCGCCACTGCAGTGAGTTGCCGAGTGGTTTCGGTGGATTTCCTGCGGGAAAGCATTCATGTCGGCTGAAACTGCCGAAAAGGAGGTGACCAAATGGGCTGAAAAGAGAACGCTGCACCCGTGTTGCAGGCGGCATTGTTGGGCATACGGTGACTGGCACGATCGGAATGATCGGCCCAAACGTCAAATTCAGCCCCTTCGGAACAATTGGAGCAAAGTTCAAAGTCGTTACAGGACGATATCGACGGCAGCAGACTGTGTTTTCCACTCGGTTGGATTCTGTCCATAGCCTCCGAATCGTCTGCAGTCGGCGTCGGCGGGATTAGTCTCGTCGGCGAATATCTATGGGTGAACTGACTCTTTGAAAAAGGTCCGGCTCGAATGATCCGTCCGAACCTGCGTTCTTTCGCAGCCGCCGTCGCCTGCCTGATCTCCGCCCCCTCCGTGGCCAGCGCTCAGCAAGGCCATTACGTCGAGGGCCCGGCGCCTTACTGTCCGCCACGGTCGACATATGAGGAGCCGATTCAGGACCATTACCTGCAGGGAAACACGGACCTGTGGGACGAAGGACGCCCCATTGAGCGATTTGTGGGGAAGGTCGCCAGCCAGAGCTGGATGCGACTTGAGTTCCTGATGTGGAACTACGAAGGCGGGGATCACGACCAGATCGGCGCACCTGTTCTGGGGCTTCAGCAGAACACCCGCGGCGAAATCGAAGGCCAGGAGATTCCGGTTTCGCTGTTGGATAATCTTAACGGCGGAACGGACATTGGTGAAGCGTTGTTTCCGTACGCAACCGCCCTGGGAAACACTGATGTCCCCGGCATCCGCGGTACCCTGGGAGTCGCATTAAGCGGCGGTGAACTGGAGCTCAGCTTCTTTGGGCTTGAGCAATCCAATTCCTTTCTGCAAGCAGATGATCTGAGTGCCGCACGTACTCGCGTTGGCCTGGCAGATCCTGCCTTCGGAACAATCGCGTTCCCAAATCTTGCGGTGCCGCTGCTCACTGACGGAGTGTCAGGAACCGTTGCCGACCTGAACGCTCTGATTTTCAGCGAATCATTTTCGACACGAATGGAATCCCAGATGTGGGGCTCGGAACTGGCCGTCCTGACGGAAAAGAAAGCTCCAGGCGGTGCGGGAGCGTCCTGGCAATGGCTGACCGGTTTCCGATACGTCAACTATGATGAAGAGTTTGGCTTTACCGGAACCAGCGTGGGCTCTCCAGGCACATCCGTCACAGCCAACACGATCAACAATTTCTACGGTCCTGAATTCGGTGCTCGTGCCGCATTGACCTCGAAATACTTCACCCTGAGTGCAACGCCGCGCATCATGATGGGCCTGAACGACAACACATCGAAGGTCAGTTCGGTTTATCAGAGTGTCGATGGAGTTCAGTACAATTCGCGATCGGTCGACTTCGGCACGATCACGCAGGTGAATCTTGCAGCTGAGATTAACCTCAGCCCGAAATTCGCCATCTTCGGCGGTTACGACTTTATGGTCCTGACCGGTGTCAGCAAGGCGTTCGACAACGTAGTCTACGACAGTGCGTTGGATGGAGGTGGGGCACGTGTGGCTGACATTAACCAGCGCGTCGACCTTCAGAATCTGCTGGTCCACGGTTTCACAGTCGGCGGTGTCTTCAGATATTGATTATCGAAGTTGCGTGGGACGAATATGCCGAAAAAGTCAGGAAACTCAATCCCTCACTGACGTTTCGGGTTTTAAAAACCCCAGCCTTCCGAAAGCCTTTGCGGCTTCCGCTACGATCACCGTTACTGTTAACTTTGGAAGCGCTGCCGCCTTTTCTTGAATTCCCCTGGGGCGTGGGGGTTCCAGGTCGAAAGCCAGGGACGGTGTTCACATGCGGGACTTGAATGTACTCAGGAATAGTCGTTTTGCAATGTGAAATGATTCGCACATTCGACTGCACACTGAACAACCTTGCACATTGCCCATGGGTCCCAATTGTGGCAACCAGAAAACACAATGCAGTTCACCTATTCGGCTCTACTTGACAAACAACCCCAGGCCACTTAGTCTCACCATTTGAGTGAGAGATGCTCTGCTGCAGAGTGTCAAAAACGGCAGCACTTTGCTGCGATTCAACAAACTGGAGGTTGGTTATGAAAAAGGTATTTGGTGGTTTGGTTCTTGGTTTGGCGATGGGTGCTGTTGTTCTGACAGGCTCTGCAGAAGCTGGCAGGAAGTCTCACGGTTCATGCGGCTCCTACGGTTCAGCAGAAACTGTTGCTGACTCCTGCGGATCTTATGCCTCATGCGGTTCAGCCGGTTCATCTGTTTCTTACGCTTCCTGCGGATCAACTGGTGACTCAGCTGGTTCAGAAGGCTCAAACGGCGGATCTCACGGTTCACGTAAGGCTCGCAGGGCGGCTAAGAAGGCAGCTGCTTCACACGGTTCTTATGGCTCATACGGCTCAACCGGTTCACCGGTTGACTACGCTTCCTGCGGCTCAGTTGGTCACTAAGACCGGCTGACCTGTGCTGGCTGGGGGGATGAAGAAGTGAAGTCGCAGCAGGAAAATTCCTGTTGCCGCAAGTTTGTGAGTTAAGCTCCATTTCGTGTTGGACTTCATTGCGAGATGTGGTTCTATTCACTCGCTCTCAGAAAACATCCTGTCGGGACTGACTCATGTCAGTCCCGACTTCTTTCAGCTTTCTTCAATGTCAGATGTCTGGTGTCCGGACATGTCAAAACACCTGCAAAAATGTGGTTATGCGTTGCTGAGCCTGGCTTTGGCATTCCATGTGTTTGCTGTTTTCATTTCTCCAGCAGCCATGCCGCCGGTTTCTCCGCTGCTGCTGGATGGTTACAATCTGGCACTGCCTTACAACGAGGCCCTGTTCCTGAATCATGGCTACCATTTTTTTGCCCCGGACCCCGGTGCCAGCACGTTGATCTCGTGGTCTATTCCGCGACCCGGCGATGCACCTTTGGTTGGCAGATTTCCGGATGTGGCCATTCGCCCTCGTCTGCTGTATCACCGCTACTTTATGCTGGCCGAAAACATCTGGGCCTTTGACGACGAGACTCAGACCGAGATTCAAAAAGCCTACGCTCGCCATTTTTCCTCACTGCACAATGCCGACGCGATCTCGCTCAGTCGGGTGAGCCATGAGCCATCTTCGATTCTTCGGATTCAGGCTGGCGGACAGTTGGACGATCCGGAGACGTTTGAATCCGAGACCATAGGGACGTTCGACTTTTCCACGGAGGCCTCCCCCAGTTCATCCGTCGCACGGAATTTCTGAGGACTCCGGGAATGTCGCGAGGTCTGAGACTGCTGCAGCGAAGCGGCATGGTGGCTTACGTTCGTGGGTTCTTTAGCGATGCGCTCGGCGCCTGGCATCGGTTCTGGTTTGAACCGGCCGATCCGCTTATGCTGGGCATTATTCGCTTGCTCTGCGGCTGGATGCTGTTTTATAACCTCACCGTCTGGACGCTGGATCTGGAAGCCTTCTTCGGCGACCACGGACTGCAGCCTCTGGAAGCCATTCGAGCTGTTCATCAGTCTCGATTTGTCTTTTCTTTCTGGCTCTGGATCGGCGACACGTATCTCTGGCCAGTCCATTTTCTGTGCCTCGCAATCTCCGCGATGTTCTGCGTCGGCTTTGCCACCAGAATCACTTCCGTACTGTCGTTCCTGATTACGATTTCGTATTCGCAGCGAGTCCCCATTGCGAACTTTGGATTCGATCAGATCCTTGGCATGCTGTGCCTGTATTTAAGCCTGGGGCCATCCGGGGCTGCTGTTTCCGTGGACTCACTGATTCACAAATGGCGTCTGCGACGTCAGGGCCGAACCGCTGTTGTGGCAAAGGTCGCCTCCGCGCGAATGGCAATGCGACTGATTCAGCTGCACCTTTGTGCGATCTATTTTTGGGCCGGTTTAGCAAAACTCAAAGGGCCAACGTGGTGGACCGGCGAAGCCATGTGGCGAGTTCTGGCCAATGAGGAATATCAGACGCTCGATCTGACGTGGATGGCATGGGTCCCGTGGTTACCGTTTTTGATGGCTCATATCACAATTGCCTGGGAAGTCTTCTTCATTGCCCTCATCTGGAATTTAAAGCTCCGTCCGTTCCTGCTGGCGATGGGGGTTGCGATGCACGTGGGAATCGGCGCGTTTCTGGGGATGTGGACCTTTGGGCTGATCATGGCTTTTGCTTATCTGGCCTTTTCAGATCCTGATGTCTGGCGTCAGCGGATTTCGAGCACCATCTCCTGGTTTTACCAGCGTCGTCAAAAGCCGGACCCTGATGCGGAGCTTGATGAGTACTTCACGTCCCAGTCGACGCCTGCCGGAGTTGACATTTCTCGTCCCGACTGAGCCAACCACTCTACCAACCGTCCGCTTCTGAACGTCGATCGATCCCGCCGGTCGGCAGTCTTCGGAATCTTTTTATGAATCAACTCCGACTTATGAATCAGATTCCTTCTTCCATGCCGCGTGGTCGATTTTTTGTGCTTGCGATTGTGATCGGGCTGGCTGGCTGCAGTGGATCGCCCAACTCACCGGAAGTGAAGCTCGAGCGAGCTCGCATTCTGATGGAACGCGATCAGGCGGCGGAAGCCATCCCACTGCTGAATGAAGTGGTCGATGCAACTCCGAAAGATCCGGAGGCGCGATACCAGCGTGGCGTCGCGTATGAAAGTCTGGATGTTCTGGAAAAGGCTCTGGCCGACTACACGGAATGCCTGGTTCTGGATCAGGATCGTACCGACGCTCTGAATAATAAGGCCGTTGTGCTGGCCCGAATGAAGCGTTTTGAGGAAGCAGCGGTCGAGTTCAGTCGCCTCGTCGATCTGGACCCGCAGGGCCCTCTGGCGTATCGCAATCGAGGCCTGTGTTATTTCGATCTGAAGCAATACGACGCGGCCCTGGCGGATTATGCGAAAGCTCTTGAACTGGCTCCCGAAGAACCGGCATGCTGGTTTCAGCGAGCCGGTGTTTATCTGGCTCAGAACCGCTTTGAAGAAGCCGATCAGGATTATTCCAAAGCCATCAAACTGGATCCGGAACTTGCCAAAGCCTGGATGAATCGCGGCGTCGCTCGCTACCGACGCGGTCAGAAAGACCTGGCGGCGGAGGATTTGAAACGAGCCCAGTCGCTGGATGACAACATCGTTTTGCCGGCTATCGATTTCTTCGCAGACGAGACAACCCCTGCCGCCGACAGCGGATGGTCGGCCGAGAAATCTGCGGCCGAAAAGGAACTCGGCGATCGAGGTTTCAGCTCTGTGAAACTTGTGAATGAGTATCCAGCATTTCGATGCGCCGCCTACGCTGCCGTGTACGAAGGAGATGACTGGACAATCGTCGTGGGGACTCAGGCCGAAAACGCAGATACGCTGACTCTGCCACCAGTGCCGTCGGATACGTCGGCCATCGGGCTGCTGATCCTGAAGACTCAGGCCGGCACAACAACCGTCATCGATTTTCAGCAGCCATGGAAACCGGCCGCCCAGAATCTGGAACCCGTCCTTGTTCGCTACCCGGCGTCGAAATAAGCGAAAGAAAGCACCGGCGCACAAGTTCGTTTAACGGCAAGCCGAAGGCGTCGGTGCCAAATTTTACGTACGCCTGCGGCTTGCCGTTAAACTAATTTGTTTCAACCATCGGCGCATGCGTACTCACTGTTTTCGCTATTCTTCCGGCAACGCTTTCGGCACACCACTGAACTCAAGCAGTGGCCGAAAGAAATAACGATAACGGCCGCCTCGCAGACTGCCTGAAATCAGCAGGTCGCCTTCGAGCAATTCGACGCCCGGACGAACGGCTACGGGACTCCAGCGGCCGTTCGTAATGGCCACGTCATCCAGCAACATGCCATGAACACGCTCGATCGTCAGTGGCGGTGAAGCCGACCAGACGACTTCGCCTTGCTCGCCAGCCCCAGGCTCTGCGCTGGTTGCGACGACGAAGGTTCTTCGGCCGCTTCCGTCCGAGTTCTCTGTTCCAAACAGCCAGTGGTTCGGAAGTGCGTGAACCGTTGCCTGAAGACGTCGGCCGAGACTTCCATAGGCGAGCACAAGCTTTTCGCCCGGCTGGCGCGACAGGAAAAATGAACGAGCGGCTTCGGGAGGCACTTCGTCCGCGATTTCCATTTCCACACAGTGCCATCGCAGCTTTTGCTTCCAGGCCGCGCCGATTGCCGCTTCCGCTTCCTTTGTCGTGTGTCGAAAATAATTGAACGTCTCTCTGATCAATTGCTCGGCATGTGCGTCGGGCTGTTCGGGAACAGCGGCGCAGGCGGCGAGATCGCTGACAAATGATTTCGTGACGTCCGCCCCGGGATCAAGTTCGGGTGGTTCAAAGGAATGCTCCACTCGTCGCAAAACGCTTTCGCTTAACGCCGATTGCCGCTGCGCCTCGGGCAGCATCGCCAATGTCCGGAAGGACTTGCCCACCAGTTGCATCGCAGCGTCATCCAACGACATCACGTGCCGCAGAAAAGTAATCAGCGATCGCATTGCGTAGGTGACCTGCTGCTCTTTGGAAGACAAACCGCGCTGGTCCACTGCATCCAGCTTGAGTCGCAGGTCGAAGCGTCGTTCAAAGCCTTCTCGCCAGCGTTTGCAGTTGGATTCGCTGGCTCCGTGAATATGAGCCACGAAGAACAGCTCCAGCTGCCGGGCCATGGCTTCACGTTCGTCACGAGTCAGCATGGCGGAGTCTGCCAGCTGCAGTCCGGCCGACCGATGATTGGCCAGGCAGCGATAGAGATAGACGCGATCATACTCGCTGCGAAGCGGAAGAGCTGTCACTTTCTGCAGTCCGAATTTGAGACTTTCGCCGGACGGTGGAAACGCATGGATTAGTTCCACAAGTTCCGTCCCAAGAATCCAGGCCGGGTCGCGTTGACGAAATCCGGTTCCATAAATTCCTGCCGCTTCCACTCCGATGATCGTGACCAGGTCGCGAAGCACGGCCACGGCCTGGCGATCGACGGCGCCTTCGACCATCTTCTGAGCCCCGCGTTTTCCGAGCTCCGTCGCCAGCCACCAGGCACCGAGTGTCGCCGGGTTTGTGGTGGCGGCCAGTCGCCCAGCATAAATCCCGCGGCTCAGATAATTCAGCCACGGCGTCGCTTTCTGGTACATGCCGTAGCCAACGACCGCCTTGCGAATGTAACTGTGCAGCGTGTTGATGTTGTACTGCTGCACGTTCACTGGCAACCGTTCGAGCAGCACCAGAGCATGCAGACAAACACGACTGGCGGCGCGAGCCAGTTGTTCGAAGCTGGTTTCCAGCAGCGGAAACTGACTCTCCGGCTTGTAGATTTTCGCAACTCGTTTGATCAATTCGAGGGCTTCGTCGCGAATGGCGATCGCATCGACCTGGCCTTCGACCGTATAGCCGTTTCGACGAATCTTTTCGTAGACTCGTTCGGCTTCGGCTTCCAGCAGCTCACGAACTTCTCGATCCTTTTCGCTCAGCCGCTGCAGGTCGCCGCTGACCTTTTCTGCGTGTACGTCTTCCGTCGGGTATTCGAGAAATTCATGGAACCGGGCGAATCGATTGACCAGGTCTCGCTCACGTTCGTCAAGTCGCTGGGTTTTCGAGGAGAGATCCGTCAGAAGAACGGACCGGGCTTTTTCAAACGTTTCGGTCTGTTCGTTCATCCGTGCCTGGGTCGCCGCGAGTTTTGCTCGCAGGGCGGTGACTTCCGGATCTTCTTCCGTTTTTCGCGGCCAAATCCAGTACAAACTGGCCAGACTACACGCCGCCGCCGCAAACAACGCCCAGCATCTCCAGTCGCGAATGGAAAACGCAGTGAAATCGGTCGCAAGCGTCAGGACGGCGCCCATCACGATCAGCAGGATGGCTATCTGAAATCGACGTAACAACATTTCAGGAAACTCTGGTGTCAGGTTCTTACGACATCGCCGGGGGCGGCTAAAAGCACTGTCGCCTTCAAACGCCCGGCCCGCAACGCCGGAACTCCCTTTCATCCGGAATTCTGTGATTCCTGCACAGTCAACGGCGTTCAAGTCTTGTCATCCTGAACGATGCGAAGTGCAACAAACCGGTGGCTTACTCCACCGTTGTACCACACATCTTTTTTGAGCAGTGGCCCCATGCCAGCTTGCCTGGCATGAGCCTGAGTTTTGTCAGTAGGACGCCAATCAACTAACTTCAAAACTCCTTCACCCATGAGGCGAGCTCATGGGGGTCGTGAAAAAGATGTGTGGTACAACGAGGGCTTTACACCACCCGCGATGGATTTGTCGGCCCGCCGAGCCTGTGAATTTTACAAGCTCGAAGCGCCAGCGAGTGGGCCGTTGGGCACTCGCAGCCCACTCGCTGGCGCTTCGAGCTTGTATGAGGACTCTTTTTAACATCAAAACTCTGCAGACGCCGTATTCAGGCTGTCCTTGCGGTTGATCAGCTGAGCTAAAACTTCGGCCGAAACCTGACGGCTGATCAATCGTGCGCCGCCATCTGCAAACAGAAACGTGACAGAATAGGAATGATATCCTCCAAACGGCCCGACTTTCAGCTGCCGCTGGATTTCCTTTTCTGCTCGCTGCTCATCGGTCAGCTGCGATTCGTCGGGCGCCGTGCGATTGAGATTTGGATAAGCTGCAAATGTCCCGGAAGTCAGCATGAGACCTCCGTTTCGCAGGGTGGCCCGATCTCCATAAATCCAGATCCCGTCGGACGGTGCTGAGGAGTGTTCGCCGACTAACAGTGTGGACGACGCTCCATCCAGAATGCTGTCGAGGGACTCGGAGCTGTTCAGATACAGCAGCCCGTCGCTGTCCACGTCAATCGGCTTCTCGAAACTGTTCTGACAGCCTGCGTACGTCCCTATGCGAGGTCTCCATCCAGCATCCGAAGGACAAACGAGCCATGACAGCTTGGGCAACTGCTCAGGCGAAATCGCCGGCACTTGAGGAGGGCCCTGGCTAGGGTCATAGCCCACATAGCCCATGCCGCCAAACGTTGGGCCGACGCCAAATTCTTCTTCTGCCCGGTCTTCAGATTTTGCGGCCAGTGCAGCGACTGCCGGATCGGCTTTCCCCCGATTAAATGCCTGCCAGCGTTCATAATCCTGATCCAGCATCAGCCGTTCCGATTCCCCGAGAAACGATCGCTCCGGGTTTCTGAAATCAATCTGTCTCCAGACACCTTCGTCCCCCATGAACGGCAAAAGCTGGGGAATCCAGCCGATTCGATATTCACCGGGTGCTGCGGCAGGAAGCATTAAACGGCCGTCCTCAGGCTCAATGCTGCGGACAGGCCCGGTCGCGTTAATGCATCCGGGCGGCAGAAACGAGTGGGCTGAGTTGTAGTTTCGCAGGCCGACACCGATCTGCATCAGATTGTTCAGACACTGCGTTCGGCGAGCACTCTCTCTGGCCTGCTGAATCGCCGGCAACAGGAGCGAGATCAGTATTGCGATGATGGCAATGACCACCAGCAACTCCAGCAGAGTGAATCCGCGGCTGAGTCTCCAGCGAAAGCTGTTTGGAGTCATCTCTAGAATTCCTCCAAAGGCTGCATGTCTTCGCGACTGCCAAGAAACCCATAAATCTTGAGATCGATATTTTCACTCAAAAATCTGACAGACCCATCCGCCAGAATAAACTGAGCTCCGCCCACATGCAGACTGCCGAAGCCACTGGTTGCCGTATTGGATGGCGGAGCCAGCGGAACTTCACCGCCCTGTCTCCCGTTACGAGGACCGTTACGAGGACCGCCCACATCCCAACCCGCGTTCAGCGGTACTCCGGTGTTGCGAAGAGTGGCCATGGTTCCTGACATCCAGCCCAGATCATTCAAGCCGTTCATGACGCGTTTTTCACCGGCAAGGATCGTGTTCGACGCACCGTCCCGGATCTTCTGATATCCAATGCTGCTGTTTAGAAACAACAGCCCCGTATTGTCCACGTCAATGGCCACATCTTCGCCCGCAAAGCAGCCGGCGTAATTCACCGCGCCAGGCAGGTTCGTCGCATCGCTTGGGCAAATGAACGTGGGTATCCGAGTCGTTCGCAGTGCGGCATTGGAAGCGCTGTAAGCACCCGCACTGAAATCGATCGTGCCAAACAAACTGGTCTGTTCTATCACTGGCAGAAGCTGAACCAACCAGCTCATGTGATAACCCTCTTCGACATTTCGAATCGGCCCGGTGGGATTCACGCATCCGGGCGGCAGCATTTCAAAAGCCATGTCATAATTGTGCATGGCGATTCCAATCTGCATCAGATTGTTCTTGCACTGTGTGCGTCGAGCGGCCTCACGAGCTTGCTGGACGGCTGGCAACAGCAGTGCAATCAGGATGGCAATAATCGCGATCACCACCAGCAGCTCAATCAGGGTAAAGCCTGGCGATGTTCGCCAATTCCGACGAAAACTTGAGGGGTGATAAAATGAGACGAGCGGGTTCATGGTGACAGCTTTCTAGTTCGCGTAACCTGAAGGGGAATTTGGGAGTTGGCCGGATAGCGGGCAACGACGGTGCAGGTCTGGTTCTGCATTCGGATCGTCACTTCGGCAGTATTTGTCTGATGAATTTCGCCGGCCGGAAGATTCCAGGTGAATCCCAACCAGGCCGGATCCTGCTGGCGTGTTTTCGTTGCGATTCTCAATCCTGCTTCGGCCAGCTTTTCGGCCTGCAGATGTAACACCTCCTGACGAATCTGGCGGCGTTCCATGATCACTCGTCGGACATACTGACCGACTGTGGCGGACAGAATGAGCAGAACCACGAGAGCCACCACGGTGACAGCCCCGCGCCGCTTCTTGCGGCCGAAACTAAACACCCGGTTGGAATTGGCGGATGAGATTTTCCTGCAGCAATTTCTGAATGGACTTAATCTGCCTGGTTGTCGGATCATTGCGGAGCTCCCTGCAGACGAATCTCAACGGTCTTAGGTCGAGCGACGGCGGCTGGAAGTGCAGGACTCGCTTCCGCCGCGGGCTTATTTCGATTCGTACCGCCATCGGCTGCAGCCTGATACGTCACCAGAGCAGATGGCTCTGTAATCTTTACGATGACCGGCGTTGTCTGCACCTCGCCTGTTGGCTTCGTTTCTCCTTCGGCCTGTAGGAACTCAATCTGACTTCCCGCCGGAAAAATAAAACGATCCGAGCTGTCAGGTTTTTCACCCTGCCGGACTGACCGAGTCAGAATGCCGCGATCCGCTGTCCACAGGATACGCGTCGCCTCAGCAGCGTCTGCAGAAAACTGTGCGGCCATTTCACGGGACGAATTCACCGTCAGAGGCGACTGCCCGGCATCCGCTCGCAGTTGTTGTTCGGCCCGCAGCAGAGATGTCAGAAAGAGGGATTCCCGACGATCCGACTGGTCGGCTTTTAACGCCGTGTGCAGCACAAGCCCGGTGATCGTCAGCAGAGCCGACGCGATCGTCATGTAAACCAGCGTGTGGTGAAACAGTGAGCCTCCGCGGCGTCCGGCGATCGGTTTGACCGGCTGCGATTTTCGAACGCCCGCGGAAGCGACTATGAGTTTTCTGTTCATGGAGCAACCTCCGGCAACTGCCGCCAGATGACCACGGACACTTGCTGATCAGGCAGGGAAGTCTCGGCCGGGCGATGAATGGTCAGACGCACCGGCTGCTGAATTTTTGTGGCTTCGTCAGTGGACGGCGGCAGGATCTCGAACTTCAACTGAGCCGTCGCATAACGATTGTGAAACCATTCTGATAATGCCGGCGGGCTCGCCTGATCCACTGTGTCTGGCAGCAGCGCGTCGATGTTGTTGAGTTCCAGCATGGCCAGCGATTCAAAACGAATGGACTGTCGCTGACGACGCACGGCGGTCAGAGCCGGTACCAGCATTGAAATGGCAACACCCATGATGATGGCACCAATAATGGCGTCGACCAGCAGGCTGCCCCGTCGCGATGCGCAACGATCACTTGACCGGAGTGTTTTTCTTTTTTTTTCCACAGCCAAATTCCTGACAATGACTTCAGAGATCAACAATGTGGCCCGTCTCTCCGAGGCGGGAATGAAACCTCTCGCCTCGGAGAGACGAGCCACATTGTGATTGCGATTGTTCAATGTCGCTCGTCAATCCGTGGCGAGACCTGTATTGCGTTGCATAGCAAAATCTCGCCTCGGAGAGACGAGCCACATTGTGTCCCGTCTCTCTCCGAGGCGGAAAAACTAACTCAGATCATTCAGCAACTTAATCAGCGGCATGAACAGCGACACCACGACAAACAGAACACAAAAACCGACCAAGAGAATCAACATGGGCCCCAGCAGGATCGGAATCCTCTGGATACGTTGCTGCCACTGACGATCGATCGCATCGGCAAGATGCCGCAGGCCCCAGTCGAGATGCCGTGTTCGCAGCGACGACTGTAAAAATGCAGCCTCCCGTGAACGCACAAGTCCCACGGCCTGCAATGCTGCAATCGTATCTTCCCCGTTGCTCACACGATGCCGCAGATCACCAATCTTTCGCGACGCACGGCCCGGCGGCATGTCGACCATCACGCAGTCCAGAGCTAAAGAAAGCGGTTGTCCAGTGGCCGCCGAAAGGCTCAACTGCCGCAGCAGCCCAGGCAGCCAATACCGCGGCCAATGTTCCATAAACCGGTGATAGCCACGTCGCAGTTTCTGGCTGGTGGAAGAATAATACAGCCAGATCGCAAACGCGGATGTCCCCATCAACGGCAGAAACAACACGTACCACCACGACAACAGCCAGTCCGTGATGAAGATTAACAGCATCGTGGGACCGGGCAGTGCCACCCCAAAGCCAATAAATATCTCTTTAAACTTCGGGATGATGAAAAACATGATGAACGACACGATAGAAAAGCCGACCGTGCCGATGGTTGCGACCATCAGCAGCAACGATTCAAGATTAATCTGACCACCGGCCCGCTTTTGCACCGACTGACTAATCCGTCGAGCCTCATCCATCAGCACATCGGGTAAGGTCCCCGTTGCCTCTGCTGTTCGAATGGCGGCAATCGTCTGGTCGGGCAACAAATCTTTGACCATGGCCGCCGACGCAGACAGGGAATGACCCTGCTCCAGCAGCAATCGCAATTGGCCCACCTTTCCGGCCCACGTGCCTCTGCTTTCCGTTGCCAGCGCGCTCAGACCATGGATCAGAGTTTCTCCGTGTCCGATCCCGCCAGCGAGAAGCATCAGCAGCGAAGTCTGCCGCAGAGGTTCCGACTTGTTCGTCAGGAACATCCACATCTGCACATAGTTCATGCCAGCCTCCAGACAATCATCGAAAGATCGTTCATGATATTAATCAGCGGCAAAAACAGCGAGAGAACCATCAGTCCGACAAGAAAGCCGGACGAGATCACAATCAGGAATTCGACAATGACAGCAATGCTGGAACCGTTTCCCGCGGAGGCCTGTTCCAATGCGGTTGCATAATTTTGGAATGCCTGTGCCGTCTCCTGCCGCGCGGCTTCAGAATCTTCTTTTGCAGAGACTCGGTAAAGCAATGACAATGGCAATCCGGAAAGCTGCCGCATGTACGAACGTCCCGGATTCCCCGCTGCGATGTCCTTCGCGATGTATTGGCCAGCCTCCGCGACGGATTGAAACCCACTGGCTTTTGATGCGATTGCGATCGCCTCCGCCGGCGCGACTCGATTACGAATCAGAATGCCCAGCATTCGCGAGACGCGGGCCTGCATCAGCCAGCGGACGGAAAGCCCAAGTCCAGGCACCGCTTCCCAGATCTCCGCAGTCCGCGGCATCACAAGCAACGCATAAATGGCAATCATCGTGGCTGCGATCAGAAGTATCGCCACCATAAGGCCGGGTAATCCCAGAAGCACAGCCGTGTTACTCAGTGCAACGAAAAAAATTGTCAGGGCCGGCAGTTCGACCCCGAATCCCATAAAGATGTCAGCAAACTGTGGAACGACGGACAGCAGCAGCACGTGCATTCCAATGAACACCAGCGCCAGGGCTATCATTGGTCCCACAATGCTGACGGCGAATTGATGCGCCTGCAGTTGCATGCCGGTCAAAGTTGGTGCAAGTTCTGCGATGCTGGTGGCTTTTGTGCGTGAGTCCAGCGATGTGTCCATCACAGCCCGCAGCTCACGTGGCAAGAAACTGAGGCCTCCGAACGTCCCGTCGTCGCCTCGTTCCAGACTGGCAGCAATCCGCAACAGAACCCGCCGCGGTTTCGCAACAAGCCACGTCTGAGCCACCATCCAGAGAGTTCCGACGACAACCGGTCCAATCACAGCAAAAGTGATGATCCCCGAACGGCCTTCTGGAATTGCGGCAGCCAGCAACGTGAGCACCAGAGAACCAAAAACCGTGATGAAAAATAACCACGGCATAGCCATGAGCAAAGGGTGCTCGAAAGGCTCCTCGGCAACAGCTCGCACCGCTTCATGAGCCGGCATGTCGGTCAACAAAGCTTCACGCAGACGATCGCCAATCCGCAACTGCAGCATGCGTGGCAATTCACGATCGGAAGCCGTCAATGCCGCGTTGATCGACATCTCCGAGGCATTGACCAGCGTCATGTTGCGTGCCGTCAGATAAGCCGACAGCACGTTCAGGTCGACAGCATCAAAGATACCGAAGATAGAAACGCCCGTGGGCAGGACCGCCTGATACTTGTAAGTTGGCATTGCGATCAGCCCCCAAGATTTCGGTAGATTTCTGACATCGGCCAGAACACCATCAGAGCATAGGCCAGCACACAACCTCCACCGATCACGATAAACATGATGACGGGCATCATGAGCTTGATCCAGGTCGAGTTGCGTTCCATCCGGTTGCGATAAAACTCCGCCACAGATCTTAGCCGATGCACCATCCGCGATTCATCGCGTTCGACCTGCTTCAGAGACACCGCAAGCAGAGGCGGCAGTGAACCTCGGGCTCGATCTGATGAGCCGTCTTCGGCCACGATCGACAGGCCCTTCTCAATTCGTCCGGCGGCCGTACGACAGGCGTGATCGAGGCGAGAATTGTCCGTCGCGCCGCCCGCAAGAATGAGAGCGTCGTGAAGGGGAATGCCGCGTTCGGTCAGCAGCGACAGCATTCGCACAAGCGTATAATTCCGCAGGTCACGCACAAGTGAGCTCACACCAGGCAGCAGAAGAAGAAGTCGCTCCGGACCTTTGAAAGCCATCGCAGCCGCTCGCCCGGAAATAGTCCAGAAGGCAAACAGCAACAATCCTGCCACCGGAAGCAGCAGCGTCCAGCCGGGCAGATTGCGATTCCACGTCAGTGCGGTCATCAACCACGGATGAGCCGGAATGCCCCATGAGACGATCGTGTCGAGAAAAACATCGAGTGCGTGTTGCACAATCGTGACGACTAACAGGCTGGCGACTGCCACGATCGTCAGCGGATAGGTGGCCGCTTGCAGAAGTTTGTTTCGAAGGCTGACCACATCCGCAGCAACATCGCCCATCAGTTCAATTGTGAGACCCAGATCGCCCGACATAACCCCGGCTCCGACAGCACAGGCCACCATTCGCGGCACGCCTGGAAGCCCGTGTTCGACCATGTCCTGCAGACTGCGTCCCTGACTGAGCCCGTCGGACATCGACTGCGTCACGGCCTGCAACCGCTTACCCCGACCCCGACCCGCATTGGCGAGCCAGGCTTCCAGCGGCATTCCGGCCCGAACGAGATGCCGAATCTCGTCCGAAAGATGCTGGATGTCTTCGAGGGAAAGTGCAGACATGGTTGGACCGGAGTGAGGGGGAAACGAATGACGAATGACTAATGACTAATGCGATGTCAAACGTCAAATGTAGGTTGGACATTCTTGTCCGACTGTGTTTGGACGGGCAAGAATGCCCATCCTACACCACTATCAGGTCTTGACGTAGCACTAGTCTGTTTTCTTGTCGGCGCCGAGGACTCGGAGGACTTCTTCGCGAGTTGTTGTTCCGGCGTCCACCGCTTTGTTCGCTGCGTGGTGCAGTGACTCCATTCCTGCGGTCTCCGCCAGTGACGCCAGTTGTCGTGAATCACATCTTTGTAAAATCGCCCGCGACACTTCAGGTTCATTGGGATCCAGCATCTCGGCCAGAACCATTCGTCCCAGGTATCCAGTCGATCCACAAGTGTCGCATTGCCTGCGAGGAGTTATCTCATTCGCGGATTTGTCTGGTTGTTTTTCCAGATTCAAAAGATCGCCATTTTCCGTGCCGCGATCGTGTGTGTTCACTGCACAATCAAGGCACGCTTTCCGCAGCAGCCGCTGGCAGATCACACTTCGCAGACTGCTGCGGATCAGATACGGCTCAATCTGCATGTCCAGCAACCGAGTGATCGCTTCGGCTGTACTGCCTGCATGAAATGTCGTCAGGACCAGATGGCCGGTCAGCGCCGCCTGAAAAGCAGCTTCCGCCGTCGCGGGATCGCGGATCTCACCTACCAGAATTACATCCGGGTCCTGGCGCATGAGAGAACGCAGGCCCGTCGCCAGATCAAAACCGGCGGCCGGTCGAACCTGCGATTGAGTCGCCCCGTCGACGGCCACTTCGACCGGATCTTCCAGCGTCATGATGCAGCGCGCTCCCCGGGACTGCCGGATAATGTCGCGCAGACAGGCATACGCAGTCGTGGTTTTGCCACTTCCCGAAGGCCCGGTCAACAGGATGACTCCTGCTGTGGCTTCGAGATGTCGCTGAAGATCCGACAGCAATGCGCGCGGAAGTCCCAACTGATCCAGACGCTGCAGCTGATCGTTTTCCGCAAACATTCGGATCGCCGCTTTTTCTCCATGCAGAGTTGGAAACGTGGTGACTCGCACTTCTGTCACACTGTGTTCGCGAGCCACACGGCCTTCCTGAGGCACGTCGGTTCGGTAAGTCAGCAGCCCACAGATGACCTTCAGCCGGGCGATGATGCGGCTCGCCAGTTCTCGGTCAAAGCCAGCAACCGGATGCAGCACACCGTCAATTCGCCAGTGCATCACCAGTGCAGATTCCGCAGGCACCAGATGCACGTCACTGGCCCGCCCAGCCCGCGCTTCGCTCAGAATCAACCTCACAATCTCCGGCACGTAGTCTTCAGAACGCGGCGAAAGCTTTTCAAACGCCACTGCAAATCGAGACGAAACGGAGGGCTGGGGCATAGGGGGTTTTCAGTTTTCAGTTTTCAGTTTTCAGTTTTCAGTTTTCAGTTTTCAGTTTTCAGTTTTCAGTTTTCAAATCTAAAATCCCAAATCTCCCCTACCATCCCTGCGTCAGGCCGCACAGCGCATTGTTACGTCCCTGAATTTTTTCGATCAGCTGATTCAGCTGCTGCAGTTCTTTCATTTCTGGCCGAGAGGACGGACCGCCGTGAGGCAATGCGGGTGGCCGTGGATCGGCTGGCATTGTGTCGGAGGCTGACATTTTTGTCGGCTGCGGTGCAGGCATCGCCGGTGCCACCACAGGATCTTTTTCAGCTCTGTTCGCCACCGGATGCTGACCGGTCCAGCGAAAGTGCCAGACCAGGCCAACCAGCAGACTGGCTGCCAGCACCGCTGCAGCAATCCTCAGCCGATCCGCCCAGCGCCCGTACCGAACCTGGCGCCGCACATCGACAAGCACACGGTCCCGCAAACCACGCGACAGTTGAGGCATAGAGGCCACCTCGCGAAGCAACTGATGCTCCGGCAACAGGGGTTCTGAAATTCTTTGGATTGGATCCGTCATGTGATTCACATGTCCGTTTTGAAAATAAAAAAAAGCAGGATTTCAAAATCCCGGGCAATGAAGTTGGTCGAAAAGAAAGGTAGTTATCACAACCCGACGCGTCAGCGAGGGATTTTGGGCAAGCAGCCGAACAGCCAAAATTCAATCCCTCACTTACGTTTCGGGTTTCGAAAATTGAAAACGTTCTACTTAACAAGTGGCTCCAGACTTCGCTGAAGCTTCTCCATCGCATATCGATATCGGCTTGCCACAGTGTTCTGGGACAAGCCCAATGCGTCCGCGATCTCTGCAAATGTCAGATCTTCCCAGTGCTTCAGAACAACGACTTCATACTGAGACCTCGGCAGTGCGTTCAGTATTCTTCGCACACTGTCGGCCGTTTCTTCCTGAACCATCTGAGCTTCCACAGTCTCCTCACCAGAACGTCTTTCGGCCGCTTCCTTGCCCACGCCCCGTCGCTTCTGAATGATGCGAAGCGCTTCGTTCCGCACCGCTCGAATCAGATACGGCCACGGAGCATCCGCGTTAGCCAGCAGGCGAGGCCGAAATGCGATTCTGGAAAATGCGCCCTGCAGAGCATCTTCCGCGTCCGCCTGGTTTCCCGTGACTGTCACAGCAAACCGAACCAGACGCTGAGCCGCCAGGTCGAACATTTCTGTCAGCGCGCGTTCCAGCTCCTGCGTCAGCCGACCGACGCAGACTCGAAAAAGAGCCTGAAATTCTAATGCGTCTGAATTGTTCACGGCATTGTCAAAAGTCGGGACACTGGCCAGTTTGTCTGCCGGAATTGGAAATTCTCAGCCGGGAAGATATTTTCCCGCTCTCAAAAGGAACAGTGCATGTACTTTGTTCAGTAATATTGCGATCAAAAACAGATTTCACTCGGTTTTTGACGCGTTCCTACTCGTTGGCCCTGATATTCCGTGGTTTTCAAATTCCATTGAAAGGTTTCTTCCGTGTTTAACACCGTGGCCGTCATCGGCGCGACTGGTGCCGTTGGCCGAATCATTCTGCAGCTTCTGCAGGATCGAAAATTCCCCGCCAAAACATTCCGCTTCCTTGCTTCTGCCCGCAGCGCCGGCCAGCAGGTGGAGTTCAACGGCACGAAAATCACGGTGGAAGAACTGACGCACGACAGCTTCAAGGGCATCGATCTGGTCATCGCCAGTACGCCCGATGAGACCGCGGCTGAATTCCTGCCGTCTGCTGTAAAGGCCGGTTGCAAGGTGATCGACGAATCCGGTTTCTGGCGGATGAATCCCGAGGTGGCTCTGGTGGTGCCGGAGATTAATCCGGAAGCCGCTTTGAATGCGACAGGAATCATCGCCAGCCCGAACTGCTCAACCACGCAGATGGTTCTGGCTCTGAAGCCACTGCATGACGCCGCAAAAGTGAAACGCGTGATCGTCAGCACCTATCAGGCAACCAGCGGTGCCGGTCTGCAGGGAACAGCCGATCTGATCGATGGATCGAAGGCGGTTCTGGAAGGTACTGACTACAAGTATCAGGTCTTCCGCTACCCGATCGCGTTTAATGCGATCCCCCAGATCGGCGGCTTCAAAGACAACGGATACACCAGCGAAGAACTGAAGATGGTTTACGAGACTCGCAAGATTCTCGGCGACGAATCCATTCAGGTCTGCGCAACGTGCATTCGTATTCCCGTTTCCAACTGCCACAGCGAAACCATCAACGTCGAAACCGAACGACCGGTCTCCGTCGAAGAAGCTCGGCGACTGTTCGCTGCAACTCCTGGCATCACCGTCGTCGATGATCCCGCGAACGGCCAGTACCCGATGCCGTCCAATTGCGATGGCAAGGATGACGTTTTCATCGGCCGTATTCGCAAGGATATGTCCAACGATCACGCCATCACGTTCTGGTGCGTCTCTGACAACCTCCGCAAAGGCGCAGCCACCAACGCCGTTCAGATTGCAGAACTGCTCGCAAAGCATCAGAAGTAATAGGGCGCACGCAAGCAACAGATTTTCTTCGGGTGGGTCCAGCGTAGCACCAGCCCACCCCGTGCGACCCGTGGTTGAAATGCGTTTTTTTTCTATCACGGATCACACGGATGACGGAACGCAGGGGCTGATTGGTTGTGGGGATTTTGCTGCGCGCGCTGTTTGCGTGGACGAAGTCTTACCGTACGCTGCGGAGCAGGGTGTCTCGAGCGATATCGCGGCGGAGCATATCGAATCGCGCCGCGTACTGCTGACGTTCTGCACTGGCCTGAATACGATTCAGCTGCGGCAGGAAACTGGAACGTACCTCACCGGCTGCATTGGACTCACGCTTCAGTGCATTCGCAAGCCATGGGCCGTACTGGCTGACCAGAGTGTCTTCGGCAGACGCAAACGTCTGCGCGGAACCAGGATCTCCCTGACGCGCACAGCGACCGACCAGTTGCCTGTCCATACGACCGGACGTCTGGCTTTCCGTCACAATCACATGCAGCCCACCGCAACGCACAACGTCTTCATGAAGAGCAATGTCAGTGCCTCGCCCCGCCAGATTTGTGGCAATCGTAATCACTCCTGGCTGCCCGGCCTGACTGACAATTTCGGCCTCGTCAGCATTCTGTAATCCATTCAGCAGCTGCACCGCATGACCACGATCCGTCAGTCTGCTGGCCAGAAACTCGCTGTCGGAAATGGACCGCGTTCCGATCAAAATTGCGCGGCCGAGTCCGCGAAACATCATCGCGGATTCCAGAATCGCCTCATTCCTGGCAGCGCTGTTCGAAAAAAAACGAGCCGGGTAGAGGATGCGTTGTGAGGGAACTCGCAGAGGAATCTCTTCAACATTCAGGCTGTAGACATCGTGCAGTTCGCGCTCACATCCGACCGCCGTGCCCGTCATGCCTGAGAGGTGTTCATACAGGCGAAAGAATCGCTGACGTGTCACCTGAGCGACCGAAGTTTTCTCCGCCGTGACGTTCAGATCCTGCGAGGCCTCAATGGCCTGATGCAAACCATCCTGCCACGAACGGTCTTCGAAGATGCGGCCGGTGGTTTCATCCACGATGCGGACTTCATTTTCCTGAATCACGTAATGGACATCGCGTCGGAAAAGATAACGAGCCCGCAGGGCCTGCTGCACGTAATCGGTCCACGGTCGAACAAGCTGCAGCACGGGAATGGCAACATCCGCAGCATGGCAGCGACGAACACCGGCTGCTGTCAGAACGACTCGCCCGGTCGCTACATCCAGCAGAAACTCTTCGTTCCGCTTCAGCTCCGCGGCCAGCGCTTTTGCTGTCAAATGGGCGTCCGCATCCAAAGCTGTCTCCGTGGATCCGAAGCTAAGCACCAGCGGGGAACTGGCATCGTCGATCAGCACGCTGTCCGCTTCATCGATAACGGCAAACGTCAGACCTCGCTGCATCGTCAGTCGTTGCGAAGGCGTGGTATGTTCCAGCTGCCGCAACAGCCGCTCACCCAGACGATCCTGTGCTTGCTGACGCAGTGTGAGCTGATCCCGCAGGTAATCGAAACCAAACTCATGGCCGGTGCCGTAGGTGATGTCGGCGTCATACGCGGGAGTTTTCTGAGAGGCGTCGACTCTTTCCGGCAGCAAAGCCACCGTCAGCCCCAGAGCGCTGGCCACGGTTGCCGCGAGCTGCTGATCGCGTTCCGCCAGATAGGTGTTTGGTGTCACCACATGCACACCTCGGCCAGTCATGGCGAGGTGCAATGAGGCCGCCAGAGCCACAAACGTTTTGCCTTCGCCGGTCTGCATCTGCGCGATACAACGGCGCGACATCGCCATCGCCGCAAGCAGCTGGACGTCGTAAAGATTGAAGTTGCGGGTTCGGCGGAGAGCTTCGCAGGCGAGCGATAAGCCGGCGGCCAGAAGATGCGGCTCCGCGGGGACATGACCGCGGGCCAGCTCGCGACGCACCTGATTGACTTCGGCGATCAGCTCGGATTCCGTCGCCGACTGGAGAGTTTCGGCAAGCGCCCGGATATGAGGAATCAGCTCCGCGGAGGTTGTTTTCGCCAGCGTCTTCTCGTCAGAACCACCAAACGTCGATGTGGATGCCGACGCGACCCGTGGGATGCCGCGGGAAGCGGTCGATGAATCAGTATCGCTCGGCTTTCGTCCAAACATGGCATCTCAATCGCGAGCAAACAACGGCGACAAATGGGCAGTCAATTTTTCAAACAAACTCAGAGGCTCGAACAAAAGCGGGACAGGCACTCTCGTTGCGTCATTTTTCTGAGCATTTTTCGCAAGATGCCGGAGCCAGTCCCAGTTTTGTCCGGCGTTCTTAGAATCCGTTTCCGAACGAATGACCGCCGATCTTTGTCTTTGGAGCCGGTGGGTTTGAGGTCTCCAGGATGTTCGGAATGCTCACGGGTTTTGTGCGCGAAATCGGTGCGGCCACAAGAGTCTCCGGGGCAGTTGACTTCGCCAACAATCCGCCTGGTGCTCGAACCACGGGGCGAGCCGGCGTGTTCTGAGCTGTGCTGGCTGTGCGTCCTGTTATGACATGACCGTCCAGGGCCGCCTGCTCAACGCGTGTCTGCATCCATTCAGAATCCTGATTGTTCAGTTCAGGGACGTCGTGGCGAGACCTTAACATTGTGCCAGTGGCGCGTCGCAGCTGAATGATTGAGAGAGCGTAGTTTGTCTGAGCCTGAGAGAATGCTGCTTCTTCATCGGCGAGTCGCTCGTTGCCGTCCAGAAGGTCCTCAAGCAGCAGCATCGACGATTCTTCAACCATCGGCAAAACGTCAAAACGATCCTGCAGATAACTGACTTCGTTTTGGGCGGCGAGCATGGCCTGGTATCTTCCGAGCAGCTCACGCCATGACGTGTCGACTTCGCGGCTGGCGATTTCCACTTCCGTCAGAGACGTTTCCACGGTTGTCCGGAAGCTGTTGATGGCTCGCTTCAGTTCCCACTGACGCTGTTCCATTTTTGCTTTGGCCGCGCGATTCCCCAGCGGCACCTCGAATTCCATTCCGACGGTATAACCGGGTCGTCCCTGAGTGAACTGGTTGTTGAAGGAATCAACGAACTGCGCTTTGTTCTCCAGTCCCGCTACGTAGGAGCTCACAATAAAATCGAGCTTCGGCAGCAGCTCGCTTTTGCTGACACCCATGCGGACACTGGAGGCTCGCATCTGGCGAATGGCAAAAGAAATATCGGGCCGATTCACCAGCGCAGTTTCCAGGGAATCGCGGAGTCCAACAGGCGATTCCGTCATGCACGGCATTTCGGTCGGTGTAAATTCTACCGGCCCGCCTTCCAGCATTTCCGGATCATTCACAAGCAGGCGCAGCTGCGATTCGGCATTGCGAATGTCCGTCACGGCACGCTGCATCCGGGATTCCGCACGTGCGACCGCAGCACGGGCTCGCAGAATCTGACGAGGAATCGTGTCCACCTGGTTTCGGCCTTCGAGCGTCTTCATGACATTCTGAGCAGCGGCCAGCAGCTTCTGTCTCTGAAGAAATTCCGCGCGAGCTCGATAGAGTTTCCAGTAGGATTCCGTCACGCTGTAAAGATGATTCTGCAGTTCTGCCAGCGTTTCATCGCCGGCCGAGCTTGCGCTGATTCGCGCCAGCACGATCTGATTCTGGTTGTAAACCGTCCCGGAACGACTCAGCACCGGCTGCCGAAAACTGAGCTCCATACGTGAAGTTGACTGAGCGTTCGGCAGCAGAAATCGTGAGTTGTTGTCCTGATAGCCGAACTGTTGTGACAGCCGAACTTCACCGCCTGTGGATGTGCGACGCTTCAAGCCGCCGGATGAGACCGAATGATGGTCGGTGAAGCGATTGTCGTTGTTTCCTGTCGTCAGGGTATTACCGATCGGGTCGTTCAGGTCATCGTATTTCGAATCCAGAAACGCACGCCAGTCGAAAACGGCCTCTTCCTGTTTGACCACACGCTGCTGGACTTCCGGATCGGCCTGCAGCACCTGCACCTTCGGCGAATGCACCAGCGCCTGTTGAACCAGGGATGTTACGTCCACGGCCAATGTCCGCGGAGCAATGCCGGCTCGCTGCTGGACCATGCCATCCCACCATGCGGCAAAGTTTTCAGGCATGATCACCGAAGGAGCCGGCGTCGGAGACTCTTCGATGCCGCCGGGCAGCATGCCGGTTCGACCGAGATACGGGATGATCCACTGAGACCCATCCGCCTCCATGTTGGCTCGGAATCCAGACGTTCCGGGACGCGCGTCTGACATGTTCAACGCCGGAGCCTGAACCGACCGCTGAGATGGGTGCGCTGGCGGCGATGAAGCAACACCGGGACCTTGTGTGACCGGCTCAGGAGATGACAATGGTGTCGACAGTTCTTCATGGTTCAGCGGAGCTGGAGAAACACTTCTTTCTGAGGAGCCGGGATTCGACGGCACCAGACCATCTGCTGTCTGAACGGGCACTGCAGGAACGGGAGACCTGGGCGATTGAGCATCGGACTGTGCGGCCGGGATCGACAGATCTGGAAATTCCCCATCCTGCCACGTGGTCGGTCGAGTGGGGCCCGCGCCAGTAACAGCCGTTGCGTTTCGTGAGCTCGAAGTCGTTGGCGAATTGCTGGCATGCGGAAGGTTGGCAATTCCGGAGGCCTCAACAAAATTATTGCCGACCCGTCGCTGCGTCGAACGAGGCGCGCAGAGTCCCGAATGGCCAAAGTTCGCGGAAGTTTTCGGAGCGGCCGCTTGACTGCCGCTCGCTGTTCTTGAGACCGCCGTACGCGCGGACTCGTTGATCGATTGAGGCGCACTAAAAATTGGGGTTTGAAGAACGGCACGCTGCTGTGTTGCTCGGGCGCGTGAGGCCGTGATCGGACGCGCGGCGGTAACCGGGACGGGGCGAGAAATTGCCCGGGCGGATGGTCGGAAAGGAACTGAAGCAGCGGCGGAGTCTCCGCCGCGAGGGACAATTTCGATGCCTGAAGACTGGCTGGATTGAGCCGCCGGATTTCCCAGGAATGTGTCGGAGGTACCAAACTGCGCGGCAGAAAGCAGCAGGCCGGTTGGCAAGAACGCGGCCGCAGTCACAACAGTGACGGCGGAGGTCGCGAGAGCCGCCATTGCGCGATGTTCCCGCAGACATCGGCGGAGCCATTCAGCCAACGGGCTGCGAATGGCAGCCGTCTCCTTTTGCTCGGTTCTGTGTGTTGGCTGTATCATGGACGGCGTCAAATTTAGATGAAGACCGATGGCCAAAAGCCACGAGCTAGTGACCCTGCGTACGTAATCGCAACTTCAGCCAGAATCGTCACAGGCCGCAAATTCCGATCACAGAAATGTTGGTCGTCCCGGCTGCTTCGTTCGGACAAAGTAATACCAACGTTTCAAATTTCCCAAATTGCCAGGTCGCAATATAAGCGGTTTTCATGAGGCGTTTCCTGCCGGAGGGCCCAGTCAACGAAACGACTGTTTCACCAAAATCAAATGCATCGATTGGGTGAGCTAGTTCATTTGCGGAATCATGGCTGGGTGCATCCGACCCTGCGGGGAATGTTGTAAGTTAAAGAATGCCACAGTCTGCCGGTCGTGGCCGGCGTTGCGCTATGTAACGAAGACACACGGATCCTCAGTATGTCCTGGTTCGAGCGATTAGTCGGATCTTAACCATGGTGTTTCATCGCCGAAAACTCAAAGATCGCGTTCAGTGCCTGGTGGACGAGGTGCTGCATATGCTGCAGCAGGAATCCGCAGGGGTTGATCTGACCTGCCGTCCGGTCATGGTTCAGGCTGCGCGCCTTGAAGACCGCATTCTGATGAGCGCTTCGCCCGTGGCCATGGTGGTGGATGCGGTCGCTGGGATGTCGGATTCCGACGCGTCGCTGATGGAATCAGAAGCTGCTGAATCTTTGTTCGAAGCGACGATTCTCGAGGAAGACCGGGCCGACGATTCACCATGGAGCGAACTGTCGACCAACGCGGTTCTTGATGACCAGGCTTTTTCTTTCACCGACGACGATGTTCAGGTCACCGACCCAGATGCGAATTCTGATGGGGATTCCGCCAGTGTTCGCGGGCCGGAACTGGTCGTGATCGACTACCGCGTACACGATGCTGATACTCTTTTTTCTGAACTGTTCCACACGGATCGCGACTTTCGAATTCTGCGATTGGATTCCGACACGGATGGCATTTCGCAGATTACTGAAAAGCTTGAGCAGGTCGGCAACGTCTCGGCCATTCATCTGCTCACTCACGGTCGCGATGGAAGTCTGGTGGATACGCAGGCCATTGAAGTCACCGTCACGCCGGTCAACGACAACACTCCGATAATCACAAGCAACGGCGGCAGAACGACAACGTCCATCAGCGTGGCCGAGAATTCAACTTCCGTCACCACGGTCATCGCCACGGATGCAGACCTGCCGGCGCAGACACTGACGTACTCCATCTCAGGCGGAGCGGATGCCGCTAGGTTCACGATCAATAGTTCAACGGGAGCCCTGAAGTTTGTCTCTGCTCCGGATTACGAGACACCCGCCGATAGCGGAGCCAATCGGGTCTATAAGGTTGTCGTCCGTGTGAGTGATGGAACGCTGACAGACACCCAGGAGATTGCCGTTTCTGTCACTGACGTCAACGAACGTCCAGTCGCGAATGCTGAGTCTTACTCTGTCAATGAAGATACCCCATTGACGATCGGGGGGTTGGGAGTCCTCGCCAATGATGTGGATCCCGACAACGATGCGTTGACAGCGGTTCTGATAGATGGGGCGAGTCACGGAAGCCTGACAACGAACGCCAACGGCAGATTCGTCTATCAACCGAATGCAGGCTATTTCGGAGCTGATTTTTTTACTTACGCTGGTACAGATGGCGTCCAGGTCGGAGCGACAGCGACAGCATCGCTCGACATCATCGCTCCCTTTTCGGGCACTGGCGGCTCTGGATCAGGTGGCAGCGGAGGCTCTTCCGGATCCGGCTCATCGTCCGGTTCGACTTCGGGGTCCGGTTCGAATTCTGCCAGCGGCTCCTCAGCGCCCGGGGGGACTGGAGCCTCAGGCGGAAGCACTTCATCTCAGACGTCGGGCGGTACGGGAGCGCAATCACAGTCAACAGGTGCTGGTTCTTCCAGCCCTTCGAGTGCCGGGACACCGCCTGGAACAAATGTCATGACTCAGGTAACAACGGCAACATCAGCATCAGCATCAATCGGTGATGAGGACGCGTTGATCGGTCTGTACAATCAGAAAGTGGCGGCGGCAATAGACATTCTGCAGATCAAACCGTCGATCTCAGACGGGAGCATTCGACAGCTCGATCGAGACGAATCCAGACGATCCGATTCAAGCGATACGTTCGCGAAAGGCCGCAACCTTTTCTATTCGAACTGGGATTCCCGAAGTGAGTTGACAACACTGGAACTGCAGCGACAGCAGATGTATCGGGATCTCTCTGTTCAGGCCAGCGAACAGGTCAGCTTCTTCGAGGAGAAGTTGACTCGAAATGTCCGCCTGGAAGGCCGAGTCGTAGGTTCAGTGGGAGTCGTCACGACAGGGTTCTCAGTGGGATACCTGATCTGGGCGGTTCGCGGAGGAATGCTGCTGTCCGGTTTCCTGTCACAGATCCCGGCATGGACGCTGCTGGACCCGCTGCTGGTGATTGATGGAGATGGCAAAGATGATGATAAAGAATCGTTGCAGACAATTGTGGATCGCCAGCAGGCGAAACTGAATACCGACGCGGTACCGCCGGATCCGGTCGAGCCAGTTGACGACTAAGAACGCCTGACAAAACTGGGACTGGCTCCCGTATCTTGCCGAGAAAGATGACGCAAGGAGGGTGCCTGTCCCACTTTTGTTAGAGCCTCTAAATACGCAACTGGCGATCTGCTCCTCCTGCTTGCCTCCTTGACTGACTGGTTAAGAATATGACTCTTCTAAAAAATATGACTGCGGCATCCCGGATCAGCTTCGGCCTGGTGTGTTCGATGATCGGGCTTCTGATTACGTCCAGCTTTGTGGGCCTGCTTCCGGACCAGAATGTTGAAATCACTCAGGGACGCGCCCAGCTAACAGAATCGCTGGCCTTCAGCACGTCGGTCCTGCTGACGAACAATGATCGTTCCGGCATTGAGATGATTTTGCAGAACATAGTGGATCGCCAAAAGGAGGTGCTCGGCATCGGTGTTCGACGTACGGATGGAACGCTGGTGATTGCCGCCGGAGATCATATTCATCACTGGCCGAGCGAGCTGGGGGACGAATCCAATAATCGATTCATGCAGGTTCCGCTGTCTCAGGCAGATGGATATATCTGGGGCAAGCTGGAGGTAAGTTTTACACCGCTGGATTCCGGGCGTTGGTATTCGTTTTTCGAAAATCCTCAGATGAAGCTGATTTCGTTCGTCGCCTTCTTCGGCTTCTTTTCGTTCCGTTTGTTTCTGAAATTTGTTCTGAAGAGTCTTGATCCATCGCGAGCTGTTCCGCGTCGTGTTCGAGAAGCACTGGATATTCTGAACGAAGGTCTGATGATCGTCAGCGTGGATGACAGGATTCTGCTGGTCAATAACGCGCTGGCTCGCACGGCCAAGCGCTCGGCCGACTCTCTGATCGGCCGAAAGGCCGGTGAGATGAAGCTGAAACGAACCGACGACAAAACAGAAATGCCCTGGACCGAATGCGGTGCAACGTCACAGCCTGTTTCCGGGGTCACGATGGAGTTCGTGGATCCGCAACGGAATCGCCAGATCTTCAAGGTCAACTGTTCTCCGCTGTTTGGAAATGAAGGTACGATTCGCGGCGTCATGGTTTCGCTGGACGATGTGACTCAGCTGGAGAAGAACAAGATTGATCTGCGCGTGGCCAAAGATGAAGCGGACGCGGCCAACAAGGCAAAGGGCGATTTTCTGGCCAACATGAGCCACGAAATTCGTAACCCGATGAACGCGATTGTGGGATTCACCGACATCCTGCGACGTGGTCTGGAAGATTCAGAAGCCACACGCACAACGTATCTGGATACGATTCATGCCAGCGGCACGCATCTGGTCGAACTGATCAACGACATTCTCGATTTTTCCAAGATCGAAGCCGGAAAGCTGGATCTGGAAATTCGCGAATGCAGCCCTTATCAATTGATGACCGAAGTGGTGAATGTGCTTCGCATTAATGCCGAACAACAGTCGCTTGGTCTTTCGATCCAGGTAAACGGAACAATTCCCGAAACAATTCACGCCGACTCCACACGCCTGCGACAGATCCTGATGAATCTTGTCGGCAACGCTATCAAATTCACCGCGGACGGCAGCGTCACAATTGTCGCCTCGATGCTGCACAACGATGGTAAACCGTTCATTCGCTTCGAAGTCCGTGACACGGGCATCGGGATGACGAAGGAACAGATGAGTCGCCTGTTTCAGGAATTCATGCAGGCGGATTCGTCCGTCACTCACACGCTCGGCTTGGCAAACTTCGATCAACAGCGTGCGGGCAACAGAAATTTCCTGGACGCGCTGCTGAACGAACTGCCAGGCGTTCCGGTAGAACTACGTGACGCGGAACTCAATATGTCTGGGCTAGTCAACAGAAACGTGGCCCCAAAGATTCGCAGGCCGATTCATTCGACTCTCCCGATGGAGATTCCGGAGTTTCGAGAGATCGTGGAATCGTTCGTGGGCATCATTGCTGACACAATGAGAGATCTGCGAGTCGCTCAGAGCAACATGGACTACCAGGAGATCCGCGAGGTGGCTCATCGTCTGAAAGGAACAGGCGGAACCGTTGGCTTTAACTCCTTCACGGAACCGTCCTGTAAACTTCAACTCGCCGCTGAAGAGCGCGACGATCACACCATTGACGCGATGTTGGCCGAGCTCGAAGAAATCAGCGGCTGCATCGAATTGCAACCCGAACCTGCGTCGGTGTGAGTCAACGTGGCAACTCTTCAAAACGCCGCATTCCGTCTTCACCCGTAAATCGGGCGCCAGAATCGCGGCAATCCTGGAATCTGCTGAGGATACGTTCAGGTTGACTTGAGGAAAGCGGCTGAATTGCCCACGATCCGGCACGGAACTGGCTTCCATCGCTTTCGACTGGGAAATCGGTTGTGTAAGAAGTCTGAACAAGCAACGACGTTATAAGCAGGGTCAGGGAAATGGGCGAGAAAATTTGTCGCTGGGGAATTTTGAGCACCGCGGGCATCGCAAAGAAGAACTGGGACTCCATCGCCAATTCAGGCAACGGTCAGGTCGCAGCGGTGGCCAGTCGAGCGGTCGCGAAGGCTCAGCAGTTTATCGATGAATGCCAGGCATCCGCTCCTGTGGCTCACAATGTCGATGCCGTCGGAAGTTACGATGAACTGCTGAATCGATCGGACATCGACGCGGTCTATGTTCCGCTTCCGACCGGCATTCGCGCGGAATGGGTCGTGAAAGCAGCTCAGGCCGGCAAGCATGTGATGGTCGAAAAACCGTGCGGCGTCAGCACGACCGATGTTCAGAAAATGGTGGACGCCTGCAGCGTGTCGAACGTCCAGTTTATGGATGGCGTGATGTTCATGCACAGTGCTCGCCTGGAGGCCATGCGGAAGGTTCTGGATGATGGCAAAAGCGTCGGCGAGATTCGTCGGATTGCCAGTCAGTTCAGTTTTTGTGCCGATGAGTCGTGGGTGCAGAGCAATATCCGAGCCAGCAGTCAGCTGGAGCCGGCCGGTTGTCTGGGGGATCTCGGCTGGTATACGATTCGCATTATTCTGTTTGCGATGAAGTATGAAATGCCGATCGAAGTCCGCGGACGGATTCTGAACGGCGTCAAGCGAGCCGACAGCTCCGACGTGGTGCCGATGGAGTTCCAGGGTGAGATGCACTTTGCCAACGGAGTCTCAGCGACATTCTTCAACTCGTTCCGCACCAACCATCAGCAGTGGGCTCATATCAGCGGCTCAAAAGGCTATCTGCAGGTCAATGACTTCGTCCTGCCTTACTTTGGCAACGAAGTCACCTTTGACGTCGGGAATCATAAGTTTTCTGCAGATGGCTGCGACTTCGTGATGGAAAAATTCCTGAAGACGCATCAGTTGCCCGAGTACAGCAATAACACAAAGAACGCTCAGGAAACCGCTCTGTTCCGCAACTTTGCGGCTCTGGTGCTCAGCGGTCAACGCGATGCCTTCTGGCCCGAGGTGGCTCTTAAGACGCAGCGAATTCTGGACGCCGCCCTGACTTCTGCCAACAGCGGTTGCGGAGCTGTGAAACCGTAGAGGCTGTTCACGCAGGGCTGTCTCGGTTCCGAAAAGAAGGATGTCGAACAGTCGTGGGCGTGTCTTACTGGCACTCCGGCCATCAAATTTCGTACACTCTGGGCGGTTCCGGGACGTTTTCAAGCCCATTTCAATCACTCTGTTGATTCGTGGTGACATTACATGGAAGCTCTGTTTGATCTTTTCAGCAGTCTGTTGGATGTTCTCCGGTCGTTGCTGAATGTTGTTGTGAATCTCGTCCGAGTCATTCTGCCGTGGCTGCCGCTGCTGGCGTGGATTGGCTTCTGGACGTTCGCGGTCAACTGGGCCAAAGCGTTTCCGATCCTGCGACGAGGCGGCATGATTGGCGTCTTCCTGCTGATGTTTGTGACCGTTCTGGTCTGGGGCGCAGTGGCTCCTCCTGTCGATGGCAATCATATTCTGTTTGGTCTGACGGTCAGCAATTACGCTGGCAAGTTCATCTACGTCACCATGCTGACCTGCATTGCACTCCTGTGCGGTTCAGCGCAACTCTCCGGCGCGTTCGGCAAGCTGACGGAATTCCCTGAGGAACCGGAAGAAGATGCTCACGGCGGACATGGTCATGATGATCACGGCCATAGCGGCGGCCACGATCACGCAGGTGTTGCACACGCTCATTAGGACAAATTTTTGATGTTCGTGGTGCATGCAGCACCTTTGCGGGTGATCGCCGGAAAACTTTTTGGTCGTCGCATCGAGCATCTTGCGATTGTCCCCTCTCCACTGTGGGGGAGAGGGCTAGGGTGAGGGGTTTGTGTTTCTGTTTTTCTTTGCTGAGTATTTTGCGGTTGCAGGCTGAGCCCCCTCATCCGGCCTAACGGCCACCTTCTCCCCCGCGGGGGAGAAGGACAATTGCGATTGTCCCCTCTCCACTTCGGGGGAGAGGGCCAAGGTGAGGGGGTTTGTGTTTCTGTTTTTCTTTGCTGAGTATTTTGCGGTTGCAAGCCGAGCCCCCTCATCCGGCCTAACGGCCACCTTCTCCCCCGCGGGGGAGAAGGACAATTGCGATTGTCCCCTCTCCACTTTGGGGGAGAGGGCCAAGGTGAGGGGTTTGTGTTTCTGTTTTTCTTTGCTGAGTATTTTGCGGTTGCAAGCCGAGCGCCCTCATCCGGCCTAACGGCCACCTTCTCCCCGCGGGGGAGAAGGACATGTTGTGGACCTTTCTGAGTCTTTGAAAACTGTATTCTCGAAACGCTGTTTTTGACCCTGTCCTTCGTTCTGCTGAACGCAGTGTATTGCAGTTAGGTGCAGGCGATCCTGAGGCTCGTCTTTGCTCAAAGGATTGCCGTACGTTTTTTCATCTGATTTTTCCCCGCCGATCTTTGCCTGTTCCCGGAATCCCGCCATGAAACTGATGACCGTGTTGGCTCTGCTGCTGATGTCTTCCGTTGCAATGTCTGGAGACTGGCCAGGATGGCGTGGACCGCATGGAAATGGCCAGGCAGACGGTAGTGGATATCCGACCGAATGGTCGGCCGACAAGAATGTCGTCTGGAAATTCTCGCTCGATGGAAGAGGTGCCTCCACACCAGCCGTCGCAGGCAATCGCATTTTTGTGACAGGCACAAGCGGCGGTAAAAATGTCGTACAATGTGTTGGCATGGACGGTAAATCCCAGTGGACTCGTGAGCTTGGATCGGCTGTGGATGGCAAGCCTGGCAAAGACGGCACCGGCGCCAATCCTTCTGCAACGACAGACGGTGCGTTTGTCTTCGTGTATTTCAAGAGCGGTGACTTTGGCTGTTTCACCGTGGAAGGGGAGCAGAAGTGGCATCACAACCTGCAGGAAAAGTTCGGCGAAGACACGCTGTGGTGGGATCTTGGTACTTCGCCAGTCCTGACCAAAGACGCGGTGGTGATTGCCTGCATGCATTCCGGACCTTCCTACGTCGCCGCCTTTGCAAAAGCGACGGGTGAGATTATCTGGAAGCACGATCGAGACCTCGGCGCTCCTGAAGAGGCGGCTCAGAGCTATGCGACGCCTGTGGTCATTGAAGACGCTGGCCAGGAACTCATTGTTGTCCTCGGCGCTGACCATGTCACAACGCACGACGCGGTGACCGGCAAAGAGATCTGGAGACTGGGCGGCCTGAATCCTACCGGTCACAAATATTTTCGGTCCATCGCATCCGCAGCAGTCGCTGATGGAATTGTCATCGCTCCGTATGCTCGCGGAGAATCTCTGACGGCGATCCGCATGGGCGGTCAGGGCGACGTGACTGCCAGCCATGTTCTCTGGGCCAACACAGGAACATCGGGTGACGTGCCGACTCCCGCGATTTCCGGTGGCCGAGTCTTCATCTGCCGGGATACTGGCGAGGCTCGCGGAACAATTGACTGCCTGGAACTGACCACCGGCAAGACAATCTGGACCGGTCAACTGGAAAAGAACCGCAACACGTTCCGATCGTCGCCCGTAATCGCTGACGGCAAACTCTACATCGCTCGCCAGGACGGCACCGTGTTTGTGCTCGACGCAATGGGTTCAGAATTCAAACTGCTGGCAAAGAACACCGTTGCCGAAGAACACACCGTGGCGACCCCCGTTTTCATTGATGGCCGAATCCTGCTGCGGACAGACAGCCACCTGTATTTGATCGGCAACAACGGTTGAGTCGTCGCCAGCGTTCTGAATTGCTCTGCCGCCTGATCAGCGGTCTGATCGGATTGCGGCCTGACCTGTCCTCCAACGATCGGGCTCCGCATGAACCTTCTGGCGATCATCAGTCTATTTTTCTTCGGGTGCCTGATTTCTTCGCTGGCAGCATCCGGTGATGAAACAGCGTCTCCACAATTGCAGGCACCATCCAACGTGACGGACACCGGATATCAGCGTCCCCCCAAAGCGATTACCGAAATTCTGGACGTGGCTCCGACGCCTTCGGTCTCCCTCAGTCCCACACGCGAATTCCTGTTGCTGATTGAGCGATCGAGTTACCCGCCGATTGAAGATCTGGCGGCTCCGATGCTGCGACTGGCCGGTCTTCGAATTAACGCCTTCACTAACGGACCGCATCTGGCCCCGCGCAGTACGGGCCTGATCCTGCAGTCCATTGCCACTGGCGAAAAGCGTCGGATCGACGTCCCGAAAGGCGCGAACATCGGCTTTCAGGGCTGGTCGCCGAACGGCCAGCATCTGGCATTCACGGTCACCACGTCGGACCGAATTGAACTGTGGCTGGCGGCCGTGCAGGATGCCGCGGCCCATCAATGCGAAGGGCTTGCCATCAATGGGACCTATGGAGTTCCCGTGCAGTGGCTGCCCGACAGCAGCGGCTTGCTGGTTCAGTCCGTTGCCGCTGATCGTGGAGCCGCTCCGCAGAAACCACGAGCTCCCAAAGGTCCAACGATTGAAGAGAGCTCTGGAAATTCTGGCCCGGTGCGAACCTATCAGGACCTGCTGCAGAACGCGCACGATGAAGATCTTTTTGACTACTATTGCCGTTCGCAGCTGATGCTTGTGGATCGAACGTCATTAACGGCTGGCCCAGTCGGTCAGCCTTCGATCTTTGCGAATGTGGACGTATCGCCTGACGGCCGGCATTTTCTTGTGGTGCGGCTCGAGCGGCCATTTTCGTATCTGCTGCCATTGAATCGGTTCCCCAAAAAGACGGAAGTCTGGTCTGCGGCCGGGCAGTTGGAACAGCTTATCGCCAGCGTGCCGCTTGAAGATCGGATTCCAATTGAAGGCGTGCCGACCGGGCCTCGTTCGGTGGGATGGCAGCCAACGCAGCCGTCAACTCTCGTCTGGGTCGAAGCCCTGGACGACGGAGATCCTCGGAAGAAGGTCGCCTTTCGTGACCGCGTTTTGAAATATGTGCTGCCCAATAGTTTCAATGCGGCAGTAAAAAACTCTGACGCGAAGTCAACGGACGCTGCCGAGACTTCCGCAGCACCATCACCTGGTGCTGTGTCTGCAGTGCCTGGTTCCGTCGAAATCGTCAAGACCGAGCAGCGGTTTACTGGTTTGATGTGGGGTGAGCGTGACGGCCTGGCGTTTGTTCGTGACTATGATCGCGATCGCCGATGGACTCGCACATTTCAGATCAACACCGAGCAGCCGTTGACTCCGCCTGTGCTGGTCTGGGAGCGATCGGTCAATGATCGTTACGCTGATCCGGGCAGTCCGATGACACGACCGCTGCCAAACGGACGGCGAGTCATGTGGCAGCATCAGAATTCACTGTTCCTGGAAAGTACCGGGGCGACACCGAAAGGCGATCGGCCTTTCCTGGATCGATTCGATCTGACGACCAGAGAAAAAACTTGCTTGTTTGTGTGTGATGATGCGAGCTACGAATCTGTCGTCGCAATGCTGGCGGACGACGGCTCAACATTCATCACACAGTATGAAACGCCTCGCCTGGCTCCAAATTTCTTTCTTCGTACGGCAGATGGAGAACGAAAGCCGCTCACCGCATTTTCAGATCCAATGCCGCAGCTGCGCGACATTCATAAGGAACTGGTGACTTACCAACGGAGCGATGGCGTGCCGTTGTCGTTCACACTGTATCTTCCGCCCGGACATCAAAAGGGAACTCCGCTGCCGACGATTTTGTGGGCGTATCCGCGGGAGTTCAATGATCCGGCCACGGCCGGACAGGTGGCTGGTTCGACCAACAGATTTACGACGCTCAGTGGAATTTCTCACCTGTTTCTGCTGACACAGGGCTACGCGATTCTGGATGAAGCCACCATGCCGGTCGTGGGTGCTCCCGAAGTTGCGAACGACACGTTCATGGAACAGGTAGTTTCGAGTGCCCAGGCGGCGATTGATAAAGCTGTGGAAATGGGAGTCACTGATCGAAACCGAGTCGGCGTTGGCGGCCACAGCTACGGCGCGTTTATGACGGCCAATCTGCTGGCTCACTCCAGTCTGTTTCGAACGGGAGTCGCTCGCAGCGGCGCCTACAATCGGACTCTGACGCCCTTTGGATTTCAAAACGAACGCCGCACGTTCTGGGAGGCGCCTCAGATTTATATGTCGATGTCGCCTTTTGCGGCGGCCGATAAAATCAAGAGTCCCATTTTGCTGATTCACGGCGAAGACGACAACAACCCTGGCACCTTTCCGCTGCAGAGCGAGCGTCTCTACCACGCAATCCGCGGCAACGGCGGCACCGTGCGTTATGTAACCCTGCCCCACGAATCCCACGGCTATGTGGCTCGTGAATCGGTCGAACATACCCTCTGGGAAATGGTCGAGTGGTTTGATCGGTACGTTAAACCACCCGCGGGCTCCACAAATGAAGAGCTGTTTCCGTTCGCCAATCAGGGCGGTTGGCCTACTGAATCCGGCGTTGACTGACCGCGTAATTGAATGATGAATGAGGAGCTGCGAAGATCGGCGGACAAAGTCGGAACCCACTCCAGGAATCGCAGCAGGTCCGAAGATCGCGATTTGTGTCAGGCGGCGGGCTCACATATTCCCTGTGCTCCGAACGACGAGAGATTCTTGCCGCGATAACACCGTCCGGGGCGGCGGCACTTTAGGCTCGAGGAACTCTGAAATCCTGGCCAATGCTGCCGATCACATCCGAAGTGACATTGGCCGAGTGAACTCGGCCGTCTTCCATGTTGATGATGCGATCGGCGACGTCAAGAATGCGCGGGTCGTGAGTCACCATCAGAATCGGACAGCCACGATTTCGAGCAAGCTCCTGAAGCAGGTTCACAACATCTCTGCCCGACTGGCTGTCCAATGCGGCCGTGGGTTCATCAGCCAGGATCAGTTTGGGACTGGCCGCGAGGGCTCTTGCAATGGCAACTCGCTGTTTTTGTCCCCCGGAAAGACGGGCCGGATGATAGTCCAGACGATCCCCGAGCCCCACGTTTGTGAGCAATTCCTCCGTCAGACGTGCGGCTTCCTCGGCAGTGACTTCAGGATGCAGATGAAACATCAACTGCACATTCTGTCGAGCCGTCATGAAGGGTAAAAGGTTGTGCTGCTGAAAAATGAAACCGATCTCGCGGCGAACTTCAACAAGTTCTTCCAGACTTGCCGTGTGCAGCGGACGATTCAAAACCGTTAGCTCGCCATCACGCACCTTACGCAGCGCGCCGATGAGAGTCAGCAGAGTCGTTTTTCCACTGCCGCTCGGGCCGGTCAGCAGCACGATTTCTCCTGCCGCAACTTCCATCGTCACGTCGAACAGAATCTGTTTCTGAAGATCGCCTTCACCAAACGCAAAGTTCACGTGCTTTGCGGAAATCGCAGGAGGCGCGGCAATACTGTTTGTTGTGTTGATGGGGTCTGGCATCAGAAGACGTCTGCCGGGTCAGCAGTTCGGACTTTGCGAATGGCGATCATGGCCGATAAACCGCACATGATGACGGTCAGAAGGAAAACGGAAATGGCACGTTCGGCTGTCATTGAAAACTGCATCTGAATCGCTCTCGTAGCAATTCGATACAGCCCCAGAGCAAGCACGAAGCCTGGAAAATACCCGAGCAAAGCCAGAATCACTGACTGGTTCAAAACAACCATCAGCAAATAGCGATCATTAAAGCCCATTGCTTTCAGCGTGGCATACTGAGGAAGATGGTTGGTGACTTCGGTGTAAAGAATTTGATAGACGACCACGAACCCGATAAAGAATCCAATGGCTGCGCCCATCCCAAAGATAAAGTCGATCGGCGCGTTTTCACGGATGAAAACGATCTCGGCAGCCACCAGTTCATCGCGAGTGACAATTTTCGCTTCGGTGCCGACGTATTGCCTGAGTGAGTCTCGAACCTTGATCGGATCGGAGTCGGGCTTCAGGCGAATCAGTCCGAGATCGACAGACCCCGGTTTGCGATCGGGAACGAGTCTTCGAAAATTCGCCGGGGTAGTAAACAGGTTGCCGTCGGTATTAATGGAGATCCCGACGTCAATGGAATCGATCAGTCGTACCTTGCGAAGATTAACTTCGACATCAATCGAATCATGGTCCGACAAGTACTTTTTCACTGGACCGTAGTTGCTTCGACTCAGCCCGTCGAACAGCAATCGGTCCATGTCATGAAGTTCCTCTTCAAAGCGTTCAACACCCGGCAGCCTCATCATCTTCGCGCCGGGATCGAGACCATACAGGCTGACCGGGAATTCCAGCTTGTTCCACGGATTGCGAAGCCGTCCCTGGCCCATATACATCTCGGAGATCGCAACCACTTCCGGATTGGAACCCAGTCGATACAATAGCCTTCGTGGAAACTGCGCGGAAGCGAAGATCGTTTTCGTACGCGGGCTGACGACAACAAGATCGGCCGTCACTCGGCGCGCCACCGCGACGCTGTTGTCGAGTGCTCCCTGGCGAATCCCCAATTGAACCAGCATCAGCATCACAGCCACGACAACACCTGCCGCAGCGACGGCAAGTTTGACTCTGTGATAAGAAAGCTGGCACCAGGCCACAAAAAAAGCGGACGACATGGGATGTCAGGTTGTTCGTTGGTTAGTGGTTCGACAGACCAGTGAAAAATCATTGCAAAGGAGTATGCCCGTCGGCGGAGCGACGGGTCTACAGTATCAATCCGTGCTACCGAGTCCGCTGCTCGCTGACAGTTCTGACTGTGGATTCAGATTGTGCGCGAGATTGCATTTCGACGGATTCAAGAAAGATCGTGACTTCCACGCGAGCGTTCGACAGGCGGGCCACGGAAGCCACCTGTTCGGGATCAAGATCGATTCGGACTTCGATCACCCGAGCATCGGTATCACTTACTGGGTCATTCGTCAGCACAACTTTGCGGGACACAATGTTGCCAATGTCGGTGACTCGCCCTGTGATCAATGTGTCCGAAGAATCGATCCGAACTTCCGCGTCCATACCAGTGTTCAGGATCGCAACGTCGGCTTCGAAGACTTCCGCAACAGCCTGCATTCGCACAACATCACCGAGCTCCAGGATGCCGCGATCACTGATCTTTTCGCCAGGATGCGTGTGAATCTGCAGAACACGAGCGGCAAAAGGAGCTTTCAGCACCGAAGTATCAGCATCGGCCTGAGCGCGGACGACGGCGGCTTTGGCGACGGAAATTTCTTTTTCGGCAACCGCGACATCCACAGCACGAACTTCGCGGAGACTTTCGAGCATTCCGTTGGCACGACGAAGTTCGAGTTGCAGGCGATCGAATTCCCACTGCCGCTGGTCGATCAGTTCGTTCGAAATCGCTTTTTTCTCCTGCAGTTCCAGAGCCCGTTTCAGGTCTTTTGCCACCACCTTCGATTGCGATTCCGCCAACAGCACCGCCGCTTGTTGAGCCTCGATATCGCCTGATTTGGCACCCGCTTTTGTCTGCAGAAGGCGAGCTTCTGCAGCCTCGAGTCGCGCGTTTGCTTCTGCCAGTGCGGCGAGACGACGAGCCTGATTGTCGAGGATTGCCAGAGTGGCTCCGGCTGCGACATCATCGCCTTCTTTCACCAGCAACTGATCGACAATCGTATTCTCGTTGCCGGATTTAGGAGCCAGTTGCAAAATGGTGCCAGCCGGTTCGAGTCGTCCGAGAGCATGAACCTGAGTTCGCTTCGGTGGATCCGCATTTGCAGCCGACACACGGGCTTCTTCAGCTTTGGTCTGGATGTGGTTGTTGTAAATCCAGACTCCGGAAATGCTCAGCAAGGCTACGATCAACAACGCATATTGCCAGCGAATGGCTGGTTTTCGTTTCGTGGAAGGACTGCTCATCGCATGCGAGGCTCCGGATCGTCCACAACTCGCCGCGTCAGCATCAACTCGCATTGCTGGCTAAAATACTCCAGCGCACCACGGATGAGTTCATCCTTGCTGGGAAAACGATACATCACGCCGCCCTTGGTGATACCTGCTTCCCGAGCAGCGTTTTGCAGGATCATGGCCAGCAATCCGTCTCGACGGGCAATTTCAACTGCCGCTTCGCAAATCTTGTCTTTGGTGACAGTGGTCATGAATTCCTGGCCAGGAAAATCCTGATTTTTTTTTACTGTACCTTACGGTTTGTGAATTGTTAACTGGGGTTTTGAAAAAGGCAGGCCAGTTTGTGAATTTGAGGGTGTGAGTTGATCAATAGTATGTGGAAAATCGCCCTGTAGCTCAGTAGCTTGGGCATTCCTGCCCGAGCTTCCCCTTTACCTTTCCGCTCACAAAAACAAAATTCGACGGGCAGGAATGCCCAAGCTACAGAGTAGGAGACCGCCTCCACCAGATCAGTTCCACTCTCCTTGCCGATTTGCTTAGCCTCAGGGATCTTTTTCTGTGCCAATTCCTGGCACCTGCCGTTTCACGTAAATTTCTGAATCCGCTCTCTGCAGATTGTCGGATCGTGGGACTGGTGGTCTAAAATTTTCGACGTGTCGGTGTTTGCTTCTGTCGTCAATGTCCGGGAAGATTTCATGAACCTGAAAGATTATGTTCGATCGATTCCCGACTTCCCCAAACCGGGCATCATGTTTCGCGATATCACGCCGATGCTTAAATCGGCCGCGGCGATGAAAGAGGTGACTCGCAGGCTGGCTGAGCCCTATCGCAAGGCCGGAATCACCACTGTCCTTGCCGCAGAGGCTCGGGGTTTTGTGTTTGGTGTCCCATTGGCAATGGAACTTGGTGCCGGATTTGTGCCGGTGCGAAAGCCAGGCAAGCTGCCATTTGACACGCACAAGTTCAGCTATGATCTTGAGTACGGTTCTGATTCGCTCGAAATCCACTGCGATGCCGTGTGCAGCAACGATCGAGTCCTGCTTGTAGATGACCTGCTGGCCACAGGCGGTACGGTCGAAGCGTGCCTGAAGCTGGCTCAGCGACAGGACGCCGAAATCGTTGGCGCAGCGTTTGTGATTGAACTGGCCTTCCTAAAAGCCCGAGCCCGTTTGAAGCCGCTGATGATCACAAGCCTGCTTTCCTACAATACCGAAGAAGCGGATGAGTAGAGGTGCCTGAACACGCGACAGCGAGCGCGTCGCTGGCCGCTGCGCCGCAGATTTGGTTGTCAGAGAAAAGGATTTCTTAGTGTCTTCAGAGCGTCCTCGGAGTGAACTGCACGGTATGGCCTCCGCCGCTGCCGAACGGCCCAACGTCTCTCCGTTTCTTTGCCCCGGAGGCACGCAGCCGGTTTCACGCGCTCTGCACCTTGCAAGACTAAACGCAGCCTGGCCAACCTGCGATCAGTGTGAATGGCGACACGATACCGAAGGTCTCGCGCAAAAAACGATCGAAGTCACCGATCGGATTCGTGATCACCGCGCGATTGGCATTCAGCGGACGGAGTTCGGTGTTCGCGGTCAGTATATCAATGAGCTGGATCGCAAAACCGCCTCCGAACTGGCTCGGCTGTTTTGCGTTTGTCTCTACGAGAATTCGAAAGCAACCGATCAGGCCGAAGCCGAAGAAGCTCGCCGCCGTGAGACTGCAAATCGCAGTCGTTCTTCATCCGCCGACCGTTCGGCGATTGAGGTAAAAGCGAGCTTTGCGGAACTGCAGCCGGTCGTGGTTGGCTACGATGGACGCAGCTCGTCCCCCGACATTTTTGTGGGAGTTACCGCGGCAGTCCGGGAGTTCGGGCTGCCTTTGATTGATCTGGGCCGATGCACCGCGGCGTCGATTCAGGAAGCCGCTCGCAGCCAGCCGGGGTGCAGCGGAGCCATCTTTGTCACAGGCTCCGGCAGTCCAGCTTCCTGGACGGGGCTTGATGTGTCGGATGCAGCCGGCGATCCAGTTCCGGTCGTCTGGAAAGACTTTGGAGTCCGTCTGCAGCATGTCAGCCTGACTGCCCAAAGCGGGCCAGTGCCGAATGCGCATCAGGTGCGGCAGCCCGAGGATCGATTGACCGAGATGCTTAATCGGATGCGATCCGAAAACCGGACTTCCCCGAAAACCACCGCCGAAACCACAACGGCCGCTACGTCGCATTTGCGACTGTTGCTGCCTCCTCTTGAAAATCGCAGTCGCTGGCTCGCGCGACTGGGCCGACATTCGGGTGAGCAGCGGCTGCTGGATTTTGAGCCCACGTATCGTCAGTGGCTCAGACGCTGGTATCCGGAAAAGCATCCGATGCGAGTCCATGTTCGTTCGGAAGATGTGCTGGTCCAGCAACGCGTAGCCTGGCTGGCTGAACAAACGCAGCTGGAACTCATTTGCCGATCCATCCACGATTCCACAAACATTCCTTCATGCCGGCTCACCTTGACGATTCACGAGGACGATCGGTTCTTCTCGCTGCAAAATTTCAATGGAGACGCGATCTCTGCGGAGCGACTGGCGGCGATGATCAACGTCGCCATTCATTCCCAGGCCTCGCAGGTCACCGCTCACACCGACACGGCTTCAGGTCGATTCTGGCTGACCGATGCCAGTCGTTCTTCGTCGCTTCACAGCACCGAACATGTTCGGGATGGTTTGGCGGTGCTGGGACTTGTCAGCAGGCTGATGACCGCCGGCCGGATCAGTCTCTGATTAAACTTAAGCCTGACGATTTCGCTCTCAGGACGCGGACTGGTCGAACTGCTCAATAGCAAACCTTCCCATTAACAAATCTGTTGCCGTCGAGCAGCATCCGCCATCCGAGGCCACAGACGGCATTTTATGCCGATGCGTAATCGCTATTTTTGCGAGACGGTCAGCCAGGAATGGAATCAACCGTGCACAATCGCTTTCGCTGGCAATTCCGGATTGAAGCGATTCCCATGGGGTTCTTAGACTTAGAGGCTCCAACATTGATTCCACACGACCACCGGCGGAACTGACTATGCATTCTCCATCGCTTTATCTGACCAAATTGACACTGCTCGCAATTGTTCTGACCGGCTGCACGTCAACGTCCACTTCCAACACCGCGCGAACTGCCAAGGAACAGATGCTGTTGTCGAACGCGATTGACCAGTCCCTGGATAAAGTGGATTTCATGCCGCTGAGCGGGCAGAACGTGTTTATCGAAGAGAAGTATCTCGAATGCGTGGATAAGACGTATGTGCTGGGATCAGTTCGACATCGAGTTCTGAAGGCCGGCGGGATCATTGCCCCGACAGCCGACGCGGCTGACGTTATCATGGAACTTCGCAGCGGCGGTGTTGGCACAGACACTTCCGATGCGTATCTCGGTATTCCCGAAATTACTTTGCCGGGTATGCTGACGCTGCCGGAAGTCCGCCTGACCCAGCGAAAGAGCCAGTACGGCTATTCCAAGCTGGGCATGGTCCTGTACGACGCAAAATCCAAATCAGTGCTCGGCAACGGAGGCGTGTCAATGGCTCAGGCTGATGACAGCAACTGGTACGCGTTCGGTGTTAATGTGTGGCAGGAAGGGTCTTTGCAAAAAGATGTTGCTACCGCCAAACGGATTCCTCACGGGATGCACATGAATCGGCTGCCAACTCAAGTGGCCTTCGACGCCCCCAACGGCGACGGCCCCGCGCGTGTCCGTTACGCCAGCGAAGGCAAAGACCAACCGGCGCAGTAAGTCCGTTGATCGTCCGCGGGACTCATCGTCGTTATTCGCACCTGCAAATACATGAGGGGCGACGGTGCAATAGCAGTCGATTTGCGATTATAGTAGCCATCACTCTCCGAGTGATGAATGCCGGGGGCCGGGTATTGTGGCCTTCGTCACTCGGAGAGTGACGACTACTATGTCAAACCGACCGCCGTTGGGCGATCGTGGCTGGCCAGCCGGGTCAGTTCAGCACTTTGAGAGAACGGAATTCGCCGTCAGACTGGGCGGCGAGCTTTTCGAGCCAACTGGTTTCGCGTGAAATGAGCGTGCCGTCTCCGAACTTGATAACATGGATCGTCGTCCGGCCGCTGTGTCGGGCGATCTCCTTCAGGTCCGCCGCAGAGAGTTCCGGTTCATCGCCGTCGGTCAGGAAATAGATCACCTCTGGCTTTAGGCTCAGAGCTTCCAGAAGAGCCGGTCGGTGATCGGTTCCCCTATCGGCTGTGCGGCGATCGATTTCCTGAGACGCAAGTTGTTTGTTCAACTCGGTGGCAAAATAAAGTTCGCGATCCGCCTGCCGGCCGAGCTTCAGCCGGTCACGGTATTCGTCGTTATAAAAGACGACGGCAAACTGCTGGTTGGGCTGCAGCATTCGGATGCTTTTCTTCAGATGACTTTGAGCCAGCTTCAGGCGACTGCCGTGCATGCTGCTGCTGGTGTCGATCACATAGACGAACGTTTTACCCACGCCGGCGATGTTCATGAACGTCGTGTCGCCAGGCCCGCCGATCCCGCCAAGCTTCGCTGCTCCACCGGCTTCTGTCGGTTCGATCAGGCCACTCCCTCCGCCCTGTGCCGGTCGTCGAACGCCGCCAATAGGCGTGCCTGGTCCAATGAGTGGCGGCAGACTGGAGGATGTGTCACCACTTTCACGGGATTCAGTTTCCGACATGTTGAGCAGATCAGAAACATCCGGCGCTTCGGACGGCAGACGTTCGCTGGTAGCGGCCTGACCGTCCGCCACATCGTTTGGGCTGACGGAGCGGGATGTCTGATCGTGGGATTGTTGCGTCTGCGTGTCGTCCCCCGCTCCCGGCGCCTTGCCAACCTCGGCCGAGCCGCCATCGACGCCGTCCAGTACAACCAGGCCAACATCACGAAACGGCTCACCGCCCGGCGTGCCTGGCCCCACTTTCTGACAGCCTCGCAATGTCAGACTGACAAGAATGAGAACCGCCACATGCAGACACAGTGATCCGAGACCACCGGTAAACAGTGACCGCCATGAAGATTCAAATTGAACCGTGGCTGGTTTCATGAGTCACATCCGTGAGCGCCGGCCGACCATTTTGCGGCTTTCACTTTCATGTTGGTCGGCCGGCGCTTCGCTGGGCCCACCCATGAATTCATAGGTTATGGCACAGCGGGTTCTGCGGCCGCTGGTGACCCTGCGGATCCGGGTGCCTGATCTGGCTGGGCCGCGGGATTCACGCTCTGCTGGATCAGCTGGATCACCTGTTCGGTTTGATCTTCTTCAGGAATATTCTCCGGTGCGGTGAACTTAAACGTCTGATCGTCGACGGCCTCGTTCAGCACCACGTTGCGCAGATCCAGCGTAATCAAAGGGCGGACCATCTTCTCTGCGGGATTCATACTGCGTTTTAAAAACTGAATTCTGCGCGGCAGCATCGTTTCCGCGTCGACGTAGACTCGCACGTACTCAGGCACCTGTGGCCGAGGATCCACCAGAGTTCCCTCGGGCACTTTGAAGACGTCCTTCTTAATTCGTTCATTCCACCGCCCGGTGACTTCGAACACCTGACGTTCGCCGACGGTCAGCGACTTCACGGGCGCGAATTCCATCGACGCCTGCAAACGGGAAATCAGGCCCCGGAGTCCGCCAACACCCAGATCCATCGCGGCGTTCTTCGGATCGTACGTCTTTGTGGCTTCGGCCGCCGTAAGGATGTCACGGATGTTGCGACGAGTCACTCGCTGAGTGTCGCCGTTCTTCCATGACGTCAAAAGAACTGTCCCGTCGCTGACCTGAATCAGGACGCCGCGGTTCCTGGATTCGTCAAACGTCTGCGGAGCGGCGTCCAGAGCCAGCTGCTTTGCATCGTCGACCGTCTCCGGGGACATCGGATAAATGACATACTGCAGACTGACGCGATTGCCGGACGCTTCCACATACTTGCCGACGGCTGTCAACTTCATCCCGGCTATCATTGACGTTTGCTGCAATTCGCACTTGAGCGAATCCAGACCCTCAAGCCTTGCGCGAAGCTGGGTAAGAATCTCGTCAGCGGCTGGCAGGCCGGCAGATTCGGCAGGGGCTGCCGGATTCGGTTCCTGGTCAGCCGGCGCGGGAGAATCAGTCGCCGGTTTGGACTCATCTGCGGCAGAACTGGCAACTGGCCGTGGTCCTGTAGCGAAAGCGGCGGAAACGTTTAGGGTCAGACCGGCTGCACTGAGACAGACGGCTGCCAGAGCTGCCAGCGTTGGAAGCCCTGGTAATGTTTGAGGTTTGTGATTCATGTTCTGATTTTGATGGATTTGCCAAAGATTCGAGTTCTGCAGACCCGAAAAACAGAAGAGAAAGACCGACGGATCGCAGGTTTAATCAACCGTCGAAGTTCGCATGGTGCGGAACCAACAGGGCCCGCGTCAATCGAACCCACGGTTTTACCGGCGATTCGAAGTAGTCTCGATCGGTTCGAGGCTGCTTAGAGCAGTGTACCGACGGCCCCTCATCGGGGTCGACGGCAAAGTGCAAACGGTCAGGCACAGTCAGTTTTGCAGTTGAAGGTACGGTCATCTGCGGGTTGCTGTTGGATCGAACACGCGAGTTGCTGTTGGTTCAACTCAGCATCTCAAGGAAGGGGTAGCAATGAGATTATACTTTCTGGCCCTGGGCGCACTTGTGGTCGTCTGCATGGGCTGTGCCGGAGTAGACGGCCAGAGTGTCGTAAGATCAAACGAATATGTCGCGCCGCCAGCAGCCATGATGGCTCATCCGGGCCCTATGGTCGACGGGCCTGGTCCCGGCGTCATGGGAGTTCTGGCTCAGCCAGGCGGAATGGGAATGGGAATGGGAGGCCCCATGATGGGACCACCTCCGATGTCGACTCAAGTCAAATTCATTGGCCAGGATGGGATGGCAGTAGGCTGGATGTCAGGCAACGTGATCGCTCGTAATCAGCGATTTGTGCCCGGTCGAGCTGACTTCCCACAGGGAGCTATTTACCAACTGGTTTACTCGGGCATCCCTGGCGAAGGCTGGGAAGGTCAGAGTCTTTACCCGACGCTGGAAGTTCGAACCGGTCATCCAAACACGTTTGCCTACCTGACTCATAATACAGTCCCGGTAGAAATCACAGACGAAGACCTGGAACACATCCGCAGCAACAACATGGTGACGAAAGTCATCTATCTGCCGGATCCACGATTCCAGGCCCGTGCAATCGCCGGTGTTGAGACTCTGGTTTCAACAACGCTCGACCCGGGTGTTGATCCGATCGAACAAGCCGAACGTATGGGAACCATCATGGTGGTTCTGCGAGTCGGCAACAAGGAAATGAACTTCGAAGAAGCGACCGTCCAGGCTGACGGATCGATCCGACCGGTTTCGTTCTCCACCATGGACGGCGAAGCTGGCCAGTACCTTCCACCATCGCCAATCGGATTTATTCCGGCCAACGTTCAGGGAGTTCCTGGTGCGATGATTGCTGCCGGTGGCGGTTATCCTGGCCAGCCGGTACCAATCTCCGGAGTGGGACCGACACCAGTCTGGGGCATGCCAATGACAGCGACGCCGATCGGACTTCCAGGTCCTCCGCACCTTCCCCTGGGCGGACCAGCAGGTCTGAAGTCACACACGATTCGCAACCTCAGCAACAATCGTATGCCTGACCCTGTCGACCACATGCTGATCGACGTGGAACACAGCCCAGGCTACAGCGTACCAGCACCGGTCAAGCACATTCAGTACAAGGAAACTCATCCCGTCTTCGCACCGGGTGAAGTTTCAACGCCTCAGGGTCAGGGAGCTTTCGGCCCGCCAGAAGGTTACTGATCTGCCGGATCATGATTCTGCCGCAGGGGCGATTCGAAGCGACAGCTTCAGTCGCCCTTGCTTCGTGATCAATCAAATCAGCCTGTTGGATTCTGCATCACTCCACGTTGCCAGACCTTGGAAAGTCCAACCATGATTCCCGCTCGCGAATCATTGCTCAAAGCCGCCATGTTCACGCTGGCTGTCCTGACAGCTCCGGCTGCAGCGATGGCTCAGGTCGGCGAATATCATGAGCCCCTGAACGAAAAGCTGCCGCCCGGTTTTACCGCTGCGACGCTGGCTCGTGTGCGTCAGTACGATCCGTTCTGGATGCAGCCTGTGCGAGTCGAATTGCCAACGGCCGGGACAGTGTCTATCTATTCGGCCTCACCTGATCCTCTGGCAACGATTACGGCGCCGGCTCAGTTTTCTGTCAACGCCGGGCATATTTACCGCCTGCGTGTCAGTGAAATGCCCGAGTTTCCAGGAGTGGAACTGTATCCGTCGATTGAAATCATCGACCGTCTGCATCCGCCCGTTGGAACGGCTGCCAACTATCCGATTCCTGTAGTCCTGTCGGCGGCCGATATACAACAGGCCATCGACGGGCAAATGGTGACCAGAATTATCTATCTCGAAAATCCTCGCCGAGCGGCTTTGGTAGACCCACTGCGTCGTCAGACCCCGCTGACTGTCAGCCCAACAGACAACGCTCTGCAGGAAGCCGGAAACCTCGGACGACCGATGGTCATCGTTCGCATTGGCGGCAGAACGCCGTCCGGTCTGGACATGCCCGTGAGCTTCTTCGGCTCAGGCGGTGCCTTTGATCTGGGCGAAACAGTGGCGGTGAACACAGGCGTTGTGAAGCTGTCGGACCGAAAGAAAAATTTGGACGGGCTCGCCAGCGATCGAGCTTCATCTCAACGGCCGGTTGCACGCAAATAAATCGATCCCGGCGGTATTAAGTTGAATACCCAGATGTGGAAGACGAGGAGTTGCAGAAGCCACGCTGTTCGAACGACTAAACGCGGTCATTCGCTGCATGGTTGATGCCTGGACCTTTAGGACGATTCGAATGAGCTCAACCCGAAACAAATCCCGTCGACTGCTGGCCTCGAGTCTCACGGGGCTCGGTCTCTGGATGGCCCCGGGATGCAGCCTGTCTTCCAGCCTGCGACAGGAACCCGACCACGTCTATTCCGAAACAACTCCGCAGATGCTCGAACAGCAGGCCGGCCATCAGCCGCTGCCCGCACGTGCTCAATATCCTGATGAAGATACAACCGCGTCGACGAACGCCCATTCGTCCAGCGATGGCATCGTTCGCATGGGCGCTTGCAGCGTCAACGATGCTGCGGTGGCAGTTCAGTCGCCGCCGAACAATCTTTCCTTTGAGGAATCTCTACAGGCTGAATCACGTCAGGCTGAATCTCTGAAGAAGGAAAGCGAGTTCCAGCTGACGAGCTTCCAGCCTGGCATGGAAAATTCACAATTCGCTCCAGCCGGGCCGCAGTTTCTGCCCGCGGAGCCACGTTTGGAATGCAATCCTGACGGACGGCCTTTGTATCGTATGGAAACCATTGCCGCGTCGCCGTTTGCTGACATGTACGCGGATGAATACGTGTTCGATGGCGGCGATCGTGATCTTTCCGCCGCGATGCATACCGACCGCAGCGGGCTGGATACGGAAGACACCGTCGCGGCCTTCGCGGATCATACGGGCGAACTCCGCACGACAGCGTCTAATCGAGTCGCCGTGTACGCACCTCGATTTGGATCAGTCAAAACGGTGACCGGGATTGTGGCCGACATCAAGGTGGATAAAGCGGCCGGAGCCAAAGACAGTATTGCCGTCAGCAACCTGAAGACCGGCAACGCGGCTCAGGAAAATGTGCATGACACTATTCTCTACGGCCTTGAAACCCGCAATCGTGTCGATGGCATGAATGCGGCGACGCCGCCAATGCAAGCACGTCGGACCGAGAACGCCGGTCAGAATCGTAAGGTCGATGAAGGTCACGAAGGGCGAGCCTACTCAAGCCCCGGATCGCTCAATCGGAAGGAAGGTTTCGTGCTGGCTCAGCAGATGCAGAATGCCGGCATCTGGACTCGCGATCAATTCCCGGTCATCAGCGCTGTCACAACCAACGCCTCGGAAATCACGGCACGGTTTAAAGTCCAGCAAACGATTGGCGTCAAGGACGAACGCGAGACGCGTGGCAACATTCATATCGTAAAACTGGCCGACCGCGAACTGGCTCAGTCAGGTGACACGATCACGTTCACCATTCGATTTGAGAACATCGGCGACTTCGATGTTTACGATGTGACGATCGTGGACAATCTGACTCCGCGACTGGACTACGTCACTGGCTCCGCCAGCATTGATGAGAAAAATCCGGGCGAGGTCACTGTTGAGCCCAACGGCGAAGGCAGCTCGATCCTTACGTTCAAGCTCGACAAGCCTTTGAAAGGCCACGAGAACGGAACGATCACCTTCGAAGCGACCGTGCGTTAATTTTAAACGATTGTCGCACGATCAAGGATTCGACTACTGAGCCGACTCGGTTCCACTTGAAGAAGGGGACTCAGTCGCAGCAGAATCTGCAGCGGCCGGTGAAGCGACTTCATCGGCCGCGGTCGCTGGCGGCCCGGCCTGCTTTCGTTCACTGCAGCCCGGGACAATCAGGGCCAGAGAAAAAGCGGCAAGCAGCACACGTGATGGTTGAGGCACCGGAAGTCTCCTGAGCAACATAAAACACGGTTGGAATGATCGCAGCATTTTGAACAGTGTTCGCTTGAGACTCAACCGTCACCCCGCGAGAGATCCGGCTATTGTGTTATTGTGGACCGTCTGTGCCAGACGGAAGGCGAACATCTCGCCTCGGAGATGCGAGGCACATTGTTGTTTACTGCACCCTCCTTCGCCGATTTTCAGAAATCACCAGCAGTCTCCTGGAAATCCGCTTACACTGCAGCGGAGGGTTGCAGGGACCGAATGTTCTTCGCATCAGAACGTGAACCTTCGTGATGATTTCAGGGTCTGAGCCGTCATGCTTCAAGTGAACGATCGAATCCAAATCCCCGACACAGAGTTCCAGCTGGCATACGCGCGCAGTGGCGGACCGGGCGGACAGAATGTGAACAAGGTCAGCTCGAAAGCGATCATGACCTGGGACATCACCAACACAGAGTCGTTGCCTGCGGATGTCAAAGAACGATTTCTCGCGAGATACGGTCGCCGGATTACCAAAGAAGGCGTGTTTCAGATCACCAGCCAGCGTTATCGAGATCAGACGCGCAATGTTGAAGACTGCCGACAGAAGTTGACCGAACTGATTCTTTCCATCGCAACTCCGCCCGTGAAACGCAAGGCATCAAAGCCGTCCAGGGGTGCTCGTCAACGCCGACTGAGCGACAAGCATGTCCGCTCCGACAAAAAACAATCCCGCCGCCGCCCGGGTCTCAGCGACTGAGCTCGCCACTCGCCGCTACTGCGACTGCCCGATCTGCAGTAAGGCGTTTTCCAGACACCGCACTTCATTTAAATCATTGAAGAGCACGCCAGCCCGGTCCACGATTTTATGCTGCATGGCCTGACGGAAGTCTCGATCAGTGCCCAGCCGCACCGCCAGAGCAATGTATTCGTCGGTTGAAGTCACAACATAATCCAGCAGATTCATCTTGTGATACAGCGCCGCTGTGATTCGACCTCGCAAAAAGGGACTTGGCAACGTCACCACAGGAGTCCCCATGGCCAGGGCTTCGTAACTGCTGTTGCCACCGCCAAAATGCAGCGGATCCAGCACCACCTCAGACGTATGCAGCAGGCTGAGATAATCTTCATGGGCCATCGCCGGAAGAAAGATAATGCGATCCAGCACCCGCGCCAGCGTCTTCTGCCAGCGTGACTTCAGCCGCTCCGTCCACTCGGGAACTCGCCCTTCAATCACCACCAGAAAACCCTCGGGATCGGCATCCAGAATGCCTGCCAGGACAAGATCGTCGTCCGGATGAAACTTGAACAGCGACTGCGGACACGCATATAGCGGCCGTCCTTCCGGCAGCCCCAACCGGGAACGAATCGTCGACGCCGCGGTCGGCACTTCCGGTTGCTCATAATAGGTCCCTGTCAACGGCATTCGAATCAGTTGTTCTGTATAATGAGCCTGCGAAGTTGGCTCATCCAGGCGTTCGCTGGAAAGAAAATAATCCATCACCGGACTGCCGGTCGTTTCCGGATGTCCCCACGTGACGCATTGGACCGGCGCCATTCGCGAAAATGCCAGCGTCGAACACAGCGCATCCATGCCAACGTCGGCAAACAGGAGAACATCAAGCTCCAGTTTTTGAATCGTGTCGATCGCCGCCGCAACGTCACGCGGCACCTGAACGAATCGATCGGCTGCTGCTTCGAATCGCATCGAAAACTCGTCTTTGCCACTGCTGGCCGAACACACCGTCACATGAAACTTTTCTCGGTCCAGCTTTTCGATCCGACCAAGATTCAGCCGACCAATCGTATGGTTTCGAAAGTAGGCCGATAAAACTCCGACTCGCAGCGGCTCGTTTCGACGGATTCCGAGCTGACGCGCCGGCATAGCTGATCCGTCGATTTGGCCGCGAATGATCTGGCCGCGAAGCTTCATCACAGTGCAGTCGTTTTGTCCCTGATACGCCCAGAAGAAAGCCGTGGGAACCAGCTGCAGGGCCGCATCGACAGAATCGCCCATGCGGACCATGTCCTGCAGAGCGGATTCCTGATCGTGTCGCCACCGCTGCAGTTCCTCCGTCGATTGATAAACGACCGGCAGCACCGATGTGGACAATAGCCGATTCATTGGAGAAGGATCGATGTTCAGAAGGTCAAGGTAAACCTGCCGAGCCCGTTCGGGATAGCCCTGATTGAACAGCAGATACCCAAGATTCTGCCTTGCCGCCGACATCGATGGGTCCGCAGCCACAGCCCGTTCATAGCAGACCAGTGCCTCCGGCTGACGGCTTTGTTCTTGTCGCAAATTGCCCAGCGTGATCCATCCGCCTGCATCCTGCGGATTGGCCGCGAGCCAGTCTTCAAGGCTGACCTGACGCTCGGCCGCTGGCGTTCGCGGCGACACAGAAGTCATAGCCGTTGCCTTTGTCGAATCCAGGGAGTTCATTGACTCCGGCGGTGTGCTGAACCACGGCCTGTGCAAGTTCACGGCAGGCAGAGTGCCCGGCTGTGGCACAATCCAGACGTCATGTTCTTTGCCATCGGAGCTTGCTCCGGCCACATAAGCGCAAGCCGCACCGGGCGCAAGCTCCACGGCGAAGATTTCAGTCACGCCCGACAGGAACTGAAAGACGGCCACCGTTCGGCCAGTCATAAGATCCACAACACCGACGCCACACTTCAGTTCATCACGCCGCTCGGCAATTGGAACTCCGCCAAAGACTGACGTTTCACGAATTCTTGACAGTCCGACAAACGCGAACTGACCGAGAAAGCTCAGTCCTCGCGTGTAGCCTGGAAAAATTTCCACGGTTTCAAAATGTCCCGTCGCGGGATCAACCGTGCACAGAGCACCGCGGCCGGAATCCAACACCCACAGCTTGCCGTGATACCAGCGCGGCGAATGAGGCATCGCGAAGCCTCGTGCGACGGTTTCCCCGGAATCCACATCAATGATGACGCCACTGCTGGCCTTCGTGGGTCGCCATCCACCTGCCGTGTCCGATTCCGCCATCGCCGTGACAGATCGTGGTCGTCCCTGATCCATCGCCAGTCCATTGAGATGGCATCGATCCTGATCGATCAGCTGACTGATGAAACGCGGTTTCCAGCGCGGCACAAAGCTGTACTCTTCATGCAACGTGCAGAGACACGAGAACAGCGTATTGACGACCCAAAGCCCGTCGTTTCCCCATGCCAGATCATGGCCATGAATGCTGCCGGTCCATGTCGATGTTCGCGGGACGTAGCAGATGTCCCATGTTCCAGCCGGCTCTACGGTTTTCGCAACGTCTCGATTGCCAACCAGAAAATTCATCTGCTTGCTGGTCCCGATGGCAATCTGATCACCTGCGACAGCCAGCCCCATCGGTTGCTGGTAATTCGAAAAGCTGATCTTCAGCTGTCCGTCATGTACGCCCAGCACGAGTAATTTTCCGGCCTGATAGGTCGTGACCATCAGCGACGCCTTCAGGTGGCTCAGAATATCGGCCAGCACCGGCGTGAATTCGTAACGCACTTCCAGAACTCGATCCGCGCCGGAACTTTCTTCGTCCGCGATTTTCGTCATAACCTGGGGTCTGTCTGTTTTGGATTTGTTTGCTGATGTGGCCTGTGATTGCTGATTTTACCTGTGAAAGAAGCAACGGACAGGCCGTAGCGGAAGCCGCCGAGGCTTTCGGAATGCCGCTTTTTCAGGGACACCGCCGAAACGCTTGGCGCGTTTCGCTACGAAGTGATCGCCATAGAGCTCTTACTGTCAATGCCACAGTATTGCGATCCCCTGGGATCATCACCACTACCAGAATCGACTCTTCAGAATATTAAGGCATCCGATTTTCCGGTTTGAAAACAGCGGGCAGCTTTTCTCGGACCTGAACTTCGATCGGCTCGTCATTGTTGCCCAATTCCAAGCCAATGGCGTGCGTCGAACTGATCGGACCTGAACAAAATACGCTGATTGAGATCGAGACCTGACCAAGACACACAACGGCGTAAATCTCGCTTTGCCCGCAGCGCTCGGACCTGGGCACGCTTTTCTTGTTCCACGACAAAAAAGTTCGTGAAGGCGGACTGGTGCTTAGACCGCGATTGGACGCGAATTCACGCGAATGGCTTCTGTGATACAGTGTGTGGTCGTTTCGAATGACTCTTCAACCGTTCCGCGATATAAAGTCAGGGCAAGAGAACAACTGGTTTTTCCATCTGTTTTTGACTTTATTCGCGTTCATTCGCGTCCATTCGCGGTTCAGATCTCTTTTCGATCGACGCTTCCAATGTTGTTGACGTGCCGATCTTGACTCGGTTCGTCTTCAACCAATCATTCCCTGGATTCCATGCCGCGCACTTCATTTATCGTTGAACCGCTTTTCTGCTGACAGCGCGGCTCGTTCGAACTATACTTAACTCCAGAGCCATCATTGGCAGGGCCTTTCTGTTTCGCTGGACGTATCCATGATATCGCTGAGAGCAGTTCCGTCTTCCGTGCATTCTGACAGCCGAATCGCGTTGTCGGTCACCCTTTGTCTGTGTCTGTCCGGGTGCGGCGGCAGTTCTTCTGCGCCTGCCCCTGTCGTCCCTGAATCTGCTCAGGCGACGGCGGAACCCGCGAGCGTCGAAGGGGCGGCTCAGGCCAGCACCACGAGTAAATCCTCAGCCTCCGGAAGTCAGACTAAGCATCGTCGCGACGAAGTCTGGGTTGATGAGAATGGGCAAAAGTGGTTCGGCAATGTTCCAATGGATGCCTTTTTTGACAGCCCTTACGAAGTCGCCAGCAATCAAACGCCCATCGGGGGCGGAACCAACGCTGTCGTGGCCGCGAACACTGGCACCGCGAACCCGGGTGCAGTTGGAACAATGACGCCGGCGACCGGTGATGACAGTTCAGCGGATCCGGCAATGACGGACGCGGCACCCGCTTCGACGCCAGAGAAAACGGCGACTCCGTCGGAAGCACCGACTGCCGCCGCGGATGACAATTCCTGGACGTCGTTGATCACGATGGCGACTCTGGAAGAAGAGGTCAAGTCGGTCCGCAACTTCATGAACGAAAACGTCCAGTCCGTGGGGACCTTCAATTCGTCGATGCTGATGATTCCTCCCAAAGCGGCCGCTCTTGGAGCACTCGCCAGCGTTGCGATGGAGCATTCGGAACCGGTGTCATGGAAGGACGACGCGAAATACGTTCGTGATCTTGCCAAGAAGATTAATTCTGCGCCGCTGCAGCGAGGTGCCAAGGATCAGAAGCGAGTTCAGGAATTGTACGAAACGATTGCTGATATTTTGAATCGTTCAAAGCCTGCTGGTCTGGAAGAACCACCCGACTCCGATTCCTTCGCGGAAGTGGCCGAGATGCGTCTGCTGATGATGCGGATGGAAGATGCGGAGAAGAGATTGAAAACGGAAGCTGGCACGGAAAGCGCGATGGGTTCAAAGAAAGACATGATAGCCCACGAGGCGTCCATGATGGCCGTAATGGCAAAGATCGTCAGCATGCCGGGCTATGGCTACGGCGACGACGCCAAGTTCACCGGCTACGCGAGCGACGTTGTCACCGCGGCCCAGACAATCAAAGAAGCCGCAGCCGCGAACGATTTTGCCGCCTACGAATCCGCCCTCACAAAGATCGCAACCACCTGTAGCAAATGCCATTCGGACTACAAAAACGACTGACACCGAATGCAAGGCCCCTCACCCAACGCCGTTAAGAATTTTTCGTCGAGAAAACAGGCGGGGTTTGGTAGTCGAAGTCGTGAGACTTCGGAATCGTTTCATGACGAATGCCCGAATTCTCACGAATCCGGCTACAAAAATTCTTAACGGCGTTACCCCTCACTTTGGCTCTCTCCCCGCCGGGGAGTTGGGGACAAACACTTCCGGATGAAATTTCCACGAACGTCCCCCAGAGGAGTGGGCAATTCGGGGTGTTGAATATCTGGGAGCGCGGCGGAATGTTGGGAAAAAGGTGTTCAGCGGCCGGAGAATCTGCCAATCTGTTTTGACGAGTGGTGATCGTGTCCCGTCTGGATGTGGTCGTCGAAACGTGTCTGCCTGCTCCTCACCGAAAATATCCGCCGTGACATCTCATCACCCATCGGAACAAAATTTAATCGCGGGCGAAATCATTGAAGGACGGGCGAGCGATCTTCGGGCGGATTCAGAATCTGCGAAGGATCTTGCCCGTCTGGGCTTGTTGGTGAGGTTGATGGACAATGCCTTTGCGATTCCCGGGACAAAGCTGCGGTTCGGGATAGATTCGATTATCGGGCTTTTTCCGGGCATCGGCGATCTGACGACGTCAGCAATTTCCCTGTACTTCCTGAAGGAAGCGCATCGGCGCGGCGTGTCACGTTCCACGATGGCCAGGATGGGATTCAACATATTTGTGGACTGGCTGATCGGTTCAATTCCTATCGTTGGTGATGCGTTTGACGTCTATTGGAAATCGAACCATCGCAATATGCAGCTTTTACTTCAGCATAGATCACCGGCAATAGAACCCCGCAGAACCGTCGGTGACTGGGCTTTTCTGCTGGCCATCATGGGTGCTTTGATGGCTCTGCTGGTGGGCAGTCTGACAATCTCATACTTCGCTCTTTTATCGTTGAGCTGTGCTCGACGGTTTTGCTTTGAGATCGCAATCAAATGGTGCGGGATCGTCGCCTTCATCCAGGAAACGTCCTCGACCGTCGCCTGAATGCGCATGAGCCAAAGCGACGCGGCGAAAACAACTGCGCTGCCCACGAAGATGCCAATGTTCGCTTTCCGATTGTCATACATCTTCTGCATGAAGCCGAGCATGACGACGGCCATCGTCGCGCCCATGACCAACACCATGTAAGCGAACGTCTTTCAGTTTCGCTCACCGTGGATCGCGGTGGTGTGGTCCACGGTCATTCCGCAGATAGGGTCTTTGCTTACGGATTTTGATGCAGTCATGGTCATGTTCTTTTGTGGAAGGTTGTTGATACTGTTTAATTCCCTGGCAAGCTCGATTAAGTCGGCTTGTTCATGAGCGCAGCTTCACATCTTTGAATTGATATTCTTCAAACAACTTCGCCATGATTCAATCTTTCTCGGTAGTCGAGTTCCGTATCAATGTCTAATGCCGCAGCCGGGCATGTCACACGGCCGACGGTGTGTGGCGGTTGCTCACGCAGCCACTTTTTAGCTCCAGCATCGCCGGCCGAAATCGAAAGACTCTGCAATGCCGACGAGCTGACACAGGCCGGAACTCCTAAGCCTTCGGGATATTCCGTCGCGGCTGCGAAGTATCCGAACCGACTGACTTTCGCCAGCAGTTCTCGATAGTGACCTGAGTCAATCAACGGTTGATCACACAGTGCAATAATCGTTGACCCAATGTCGTTCACTGCAATCGCGTATTCGATGCCTACGCGTAAGCTCGTCGCTTGCCCCCTGCTCCAATCCACATTGGTGACAATATCGAGTTGAACGTTTTTCGGAGCAATGCAGTGCTCGAAAATTTCCGATTCATACGCGCCGAGCACGACGATCAACCGCTCGCAGCCCGCCATGGTCAGCCGTTTGATCGTTGAGCCGAGTAAGGTCGAGCCGTGCCAGGGCAGGAGTTGTTTGGGTCGACCCAGCCGCGTTGATCCGCCAGCGGCAAGCAAGATCGCAGTCGTAATTTCTTGGCCATTCACAGACTAACAGCCCCTGGTTCCCCAGCGACTGCGTGCTCGATACTTGGCATCGTGCTGTTTTTTATTGTCGCCTTTCGCTCCGCGAAAGAATGGGAAAACGCTACTTTCGCGGAGCGAAAGGCGACACTGATTTGCCGCTCGGTGCTTAATCGCTCGTGTTCGCTTGATGGATGAATGGGCTGTCGTCGCTCGTGAAGGAATCCACCTTCGCGTTCTCGCGAAAACGCAATCAACTCAGCGACAATCGACGTGGCGATTTCAGCGGGTGAGATCGCACCGATGTCGAGCCCCAATGGCGAGCGAATGCGAGCGATGTCGCGGTCGCTGAGCTTTCGTCCTCGCTGGTGCAATCGAGTCACCAATCGACCTAAGCGTCGCTTGGGCCCGAGTAGCCCGATCGATCGCACGGGTGAGTCGAGGAGCACATCCATCAGTTCCACGTCGCGATCGAAATCATGCGTCATGATGACAACGTCGGCGCTGTCGCTGAAATGAGTGCCGTGAACCAATAGCTCCTCGGCGATTTCGTGCATCGATCCACACAGCACCTCGGCGCCAGGAAATCGCTGCCGTTGCGTCAACTCGACGCGATGTCCAACAACCGTGACTCGCCAATCGAGTGCCACGGAAGCCGTCGAAACTGGAATCACATCATCACCAGAACCAAAGATCACTAATCGTCGGGGCGGTAAAATGATTTCGATCGCGGCTTCGATTGTCTCGCCGTTGGAATCATGCAACGCGAAGGAACAGTTGCGGTCAGCGGATTGAAGTTTGTCAATGAATGCAGCGATGGCTGGTGAAGAATACGCTTGATTAGATTGGGAATTCTGGCGACTTCCACCAACGGTGTTGGCGTTGGTTTGGTGAAAGTTTCCGTCAATATCGATGAGGAGAGTGTCTCCGACTTCGGCATAGTCCGAGTCGCTCCGATAAACGGTTAGCAAGCGAATTTCATGGCCGCTTGTGGTTGCATTGAGAATGCGACGAATGACCCCCGCCACACGATCATTGATTCGTTGACAAAAGACGTACACGACCCCTTCGCATCCGGTGTTGTATCGCGAAGCGTCGACTGAGTTGCCTGCCGTATCGAACGCGATCAATTTTGGTCCAGCGGCGGTCGCATCCCAAACTCTGCGGCAAAGGTCTTTCTCCAGGCATCCGCCGCTAATAAAACCAAGCCGTTCACCTGACTCAGACAAAAATAGTCGTGCACCCGGTCGCCCATACCCGCTTCCGTCCAACCGAACGACTGTGCAGAGAACGCAGGCCTCACCAGCTTCGTGCGCCGCAACCGCTTGTTCGAGTAAATCTTGCATAAAAGGACCTCCAGTCGCGGAGTTGAGGAAACGTTGAAACTATGCGGTCGCCATCACGCTCGCAGGCGTGAGCGGCAACTCACGAACTCGGCGACCTGTCGCGTTGAACACAGCATTGGCAATCGCAGCGGCGACACCCGTGATGCCGATTTCCCCAATACCCTTCGCTCCAATCGGTGACGCGTTGAAGTCGGGCGTATCGATCCACAAGATTTCAATATCAGGAATATCCGCGTTCACCGGCACGTGGTATTCCGCCAAATTATCGTTCGTAATGCGGCCATAACGATGATCCCAGTGCGTCGCTTCCTGCATCGCGTGACCGACACCCATTATCATCCCGCCCATAAACTGGCTGCGTCCGGTCCGAGCGTTCAGGATCGTGCCGCATGCGAAACAACCAAGCATACGACGCAGTCGCACCAGTCCGAGTTTTTCATCAACTGCGACTTCGACGAACTGTGCTCCGAAGGAGTGTGCTGCATACTCACCATCTTTAGACGGCGTGAACTTACCGCTCCCAGAAACAGAACGCTTGTGTGTCTCAGTTAAAAGTTCTTCGATGTCGATCGTGTCGCCGGCCATCGTCAACTTCCCACTGCGAATCGTGATTTCGTTCGCGTCCGCTTTCCGTATCGGCGAATCTTCTGGCAACAGCTCGATCAGCTTCGACTTCAAATCCTTGATACTATCCAGAAGCGCGCCGCCAACGCTGCCCGTTGTTGCACTGCCGCCCGAGATACCGCCCGGTGGCAAGTCCGTATCGCCGAGATCCATCGAGACGCGATTGACGGGGATACCCAACACGTCAGCCACCAACTGGCTCTGCACAGTCGCGGTTCCCGTGCCCATCTCTTGGGAACAACACGAAATCAGCACTCGTCCGTCGGCGTTCCACGTCAATTTGGCTTGTGTCGGAAAGAAGAATGCAGGGTAAGTGGCTGCGGCGACGCCCTGTCCGATCAACCAGTTTCCGTCTTTCTTTTGCCGAGGGAGCTGATGCCCAGCTTGCCAACCGAAAGTATCGCCACCGCGCTTCAGGCAATCGAGCAAGAGTCGTCCGCTGAACGGTTTACTGTCGAGCAAATCCTGTTCAGGTTCGTTCAACTTGCGCAGCTCAATCGGATCCATCTTCAGCTCGTAGGCCAATTCATCGATTGCCGATTCGAGCGCAAACATGCCCGGCGTTTCGGCTGGCGCACGCATGAAGGTCGGGACTTGCGAATTCAAGCGACAGCGTCGCTGATCCAAACGCAGCGATTCAGCCTGGTACATCATCCGAGTCGCCATCGTGAACGCTTCGTCATAAACATCCTTGACCGCGACGGATGCAACACCCGAGTGAATGATCGATGTGATCTTGCCATCGGAAGTAGCACCGATCTGGACTCGTTGTCGCATCGGCGTGCGATGTCCGGTGCCGCCATACATTTGACCTCGAGTGACTTCGATTTTGACTGGTGCGCCAACCGCCTTCGCACAGAAACACGCCAACACGGCTTGCGGCCACATGGCGCCCTTGCTGCCAAAAGCGCCGCCGATGAACTTGCACACTACGCGAACTTGTTCTGGACTGAGTCCAAACAGTTGTGCGTAGGTTTTCTGGCTTATCGCCAGCCCTTGTGACGTATCGTAAACCGTCAAGAACGGCTTACCATCTTTCTCCGACCATTGCGCAATCGTCGCGTGAGGCTCGATCGGATTGTGGTGATTACCGAACGTCGGATACTCCGAATCGATTTTCACTTCGGCTGCTTCGAATTGCTTCTCGGCATCGCCCCTGGTGAGCACCGCTGGGCTTCCAAAGAGATCGTCCGGTCGCTCGTCGGCGGGCGCAGCGTCAATATCTGTGACGTGCTCGCCAACTTCGTAATCGATTTTCACAGCCAGCGCAGCATCGCGCGCGTCCTCGAACGACTCCGCCACCACGGCAGCCATGTATTGCCCGGCAAAGAATGCTTCGTCCTCGGCAGCAGGGAACAAGTGTGAAGGATAGTTTGTCGATTGATTCGACTCGTTCATCGTCTTTACACGCGTGAACTTCGGCAGGTTCTTCTGCGTCAGCACGAGACGCACGCCGGGCATCGACTCAGCAACCGAGGTATCGATCGACTTGACTTTGCCACGCGCGACATTGCTTGGCACAGCGACCGCATGCAGTAAACCGTTGACTGGCCATTCCGCAGTGAAAGTGGCCGTTCCGGTCACCTTCTCGTGCCCTGACCTGCGAACGATCGACTTTCCAACTGGCCCATTAAGCGTAATTACTTTAAAACCGCTCATCTGATTATCCTCTTCCGTGCTGCATGGCCCAAAGTTGTTCGTCGTTGAGCGGACCCCGATCGCGAACGATCTGTAGAGCCCGAACGATTGTGTTTTTGGCCAGTGGAACTTTGAATTCCAGACCGCTTGGCGGATTCGCATCCGCCAGTGCGGCGTCGGCCGCGCGAGCGAATGTTTCGTCGCTCGCAATCTCGCCAACAAGTGCTTGCTCAGCTTCCGCACTGTGCCACGGGATCGGCGCGAGACCACCTAAACCGACGTTTGCCGCCGCGATACGATCGCCGTTCATGTGCAATCCCACTGAGCAACTCGCCAACGCAAACGCGTAGCTGCTGCGTTCGCGGATCTTGAGGTACAAGCTGTTCTTTAGAGTTTCCGTCATCGGAAGACGCAGCTCTTTGATCACTTCGTTCGGCTTGAGTGCCGTCGTGTATTGGAACGAGCCTTCAGGCGCCTGATAGAAGTCTCGAGCAGCAACCGTGCGTTCTCCATCGGGACTTGCAAGCACAAGTTGCCCGCCGAAAGCAACGAAGGTCACCGCAAAGTCGCCTGGGTACATGCCGACGAGTTTGCCGTTGTTGCCAAGCACTGCGAGCAGCGAAGTCTCAACACCGTCACCAAACACGTCACCATCGGAATCGGCCGAATTTATTTTTTGCGTGCTCTCATGCTCGACTGGCATGTCCGTGTGCCGGTAATACGCCGATCTGGTGCGTTGCAGCAAGTTGCCGCCCAGTGTTGCCATGTTTCGAATTTGTGGTGAGGCGGCAAGGATCAGCGATTGGCGAACAACCGGAAGCTTTCCGTTGACAAGCGGATGATCGGCCAAGTTCGCCATCGTGCATGCGGCCCCGATCACTAGCTGGTCATCGCGTGTTTCGACGGAGGACGACAAAACCTTTCGGACATGAATGACCGACTTGGGCGTCAACACATTCAGCTTCATTAAATCGACCAATGTCGTACCGCCAGCGATTGCCATTGCGTCTCTGTGGTCGATTTTCGAGCAGGCTGTCGCGAGCGATTGTGGTTCTTCGTAGCTGAAAGGAATCATGACAGCGTCTCCTTCGTCACGGGGGAAGTGCGAATCGCAGGATCGCTAATGGGTTCCGCACCAGCCGTTTGGCGAACGGCGACGAGAATATTGGGATAAGCACTGCAGCGGCAAAGGTTTCCGCTCATCCACTCGCGTGCTTCTTCAGATGATTTTGCCGCGTGTCCTTCTTTGATACACGCGATGCCTGACATGATTTGGCCGGGTGTACAGTAACCGCACTGATAGGCGTCACAGCGAAGAAACGCATCCTGAAGCGGATGCAAAGTCTCGCCATCCGAAATGCCTTCGATCGTCAGGACCTCCTCACCATCGATCGTTGCGGCGAGCGTCAAACACGATAACACACGTTTCCCGTTGATGTGTACCGTGCACGCACCACAAGCACCTTGGTCGCAACCCTTTTTGGTCCCGGTCATCTGTTCGTTTTCACGAAGCAGATCGACCAACGTCGTGCGAGAGTCGATATCAAACGACTTCTTTTTGCCGTTCAACGTCAATGCTATAGTCACCTTGGACCGAGAAGTCGGCTTTTGACCCGCCGCCGCCGCATGATCCTTGTCTTCCGCCACGACGATGCCAGAGGCTGCCGCGGCCGCGCCGACCCCTTTCAGGAAGTCGCGTCGTCGTACCCCGTCCGAATTGGTCATTCGTCTTCTCCAGGTCGTGGACAGTCGTCGCCAGTAAAAGCTTTACATTGGCGAGGCAAGCCGATCACACAATTCACGATCTCAAAATCTCAACGGAGAATCGCTTTAAGCGGCGATTTTTAGATCGCTAAGTACGCTTGGCGGCATGTGCGTGGTGCCAGCCAGAGCAATTGCGGCGCCACAAAATGCGCCCCCGGAAAAAAATTAATGTTTCGACTCATCCGATCGAAAGTTCGCCACCTCTTGAATAATTCGTCGGATGGTGCTGAAAAACGAAATGCACCGTGCGAGATACTCATCCCGGTTGGATCGAGCCCTAGTTCGGTCGACAGTGTGATGACAGCAGGAGAATCCCAATCGCTGGGTGAAACATATGAAAGGCGTCCTGTAAACAATCCTGTTCTTTGGATGGCCCCACCTATCATGGCCCAAGCCCGCCATGTCCTCAAAGCCGAATTTCGTGATCACTGTCCATGGAACAACCAACGTCTCGATGGGCTCGTCAAAGTCCTAAGAGAATCAAAGACGTTTCAAGCTTCAGATGGAATATCGCTTTTCTACCGTGTCACATCCGGCCGTGAAGCCTTGCGGAACATGGTCGGTCCGCGGGAGACGGAATCGACCTCCGCCTCGGACGAAACCACGGACGAAACCACGGACGAAACCACGGACGAAACTTCGCCGCCGGTTCCGGCAAAGCAGCCGCACCCGGGAATGCCACTGGCGGAAGCCATTCAGCGTCTCACGGGAACACTGGTGGGCAAAGATGGACACTGACCTGTCTGGTCGTCACCTTGAACAGCAATGGACTGGTCTCGCGTGCGGCGGTGGTCGACAATCTTCGAAAGGCAATCGTCAGCCAATGTGATGTTGCGGAAAATGATATTCACATGGCCGGACCTGTGATCGACGGGCTGACAGTCGATGAGGCCAGTCTTAAGTCGCTGACAACATTTGCAGGGCCGTCGTCACTGTTGATCTTCTTCATCTGCTGGTGGTCGCTGGGATCATTTGTTTCCGGCGCCGTCGTGTTTCTGACCGCTGCCTTTTGTCAGGCGACATTGCTGGCCCTTATTTATTTCACCGGTCAGCGGGTCCGTGATGACTGCCAGCGTCGCGCTGGGAATAGCTGTTGACGACGCACTCCATTTTCTTGCCTTCTTCCGCCGAGTTGTCAGTGAGCCGGGGACCCGCCGCCACGACCGTCCGGTCCCGCCGCCATAGCTGATCGAGCTGTGCTCGATATCAGCCAAAACGAACCCGCCCCGTTCTGCGTCAACGCGAACCGCTGACTTTGGCGTCTATCACTTTCCTCGTCGGCGACCTTTTTTGGGCTTCTGGGCTTTCGATGCAAAGCCGGGCTCTGAAGAATCTTCGTCATCAGGCACTGGCTGGCCCATTTTTTTCTTCAACTCGTGAATTCGATCGCGCAAATGAGCGGCGCGTTCGAAATCCAGCTGCTCGGCGGCTGCCAGCATTTCGCTTTCCATTTCACGCAGAAATTCCTGAGTCACAAACTGAGACTCGGACGTCACGCCGACCATTTCCCGTTCGACTCGGCGAGCCTGGATTTCTTCTTCAATGCCTTTTCGAATCGCCTTCCGAATCGTCTCCGGAGTAATCCCATGTTCCTCGTTGTACGCCGTCTGAAGTTTGCGGCGGCGGTTGGTTTCGTCAATCGCACGCTGCATGCTTTGGGTGACAGTGTCCGCGTACAGAATAACTTTGGCGTTGACGTTTCGAGCGGATCGGCCGATCGTCTGAATCAAGCTGGTTTCGCTGCGCAGAAAGCCTTCCTTGTCTGCATCCAGAATGGCGACAAGAGACACTTCGGGAAGGTCGAGCCCCTCGCGAAGCAAATTCACACCAATCACGGCATCGAATTTTCCTTCGCGCAGTTCACGCAAAACTTCGACGCGTTCGAGAGCGTTCAGTTCTGAATGCAGCCATTCGCAACGGATGCCTTCTTCTTTCATGTAACTGCTCAGGTCTTCGGCCAGACGTTTCGTCAACGCCGTGATCAACACGCGTTCGTTCGAGGCGGCTCGTTCGCGGATCTGTTCAATCAGATGCTGCACCTGACCTCGTGCCGGAACGACAAAGATTTCCGGGTCCACAAGCCCGGTCGGACGAATCACCTGTTCAACCACTTCGCCGCTGGTCTGATCCAGCTCCCAGTTCCCTGGTGTGGCCGAAACCAGAACGCGATACGAAGGTTTGTTGTTCCATTCGTCGAACTTCAGCGGACGATTGTCCTTCGCCATCGGCAGACGAAAACCATGATCGACCAGAGTGGTCTTTCGAGCGTTGTCGCCCGCATACATGGCTCGAATCTGTGGCAGAGTCGCATGAGATTCATCCACAAAGATCAGGAAGTCTTCAGGAAAAAAGTCGTACAGCGTGTACGGGGCTTCTCCCGGCTTTCGTCCGGCCAGCGCACGGCTGTAATTTTCAATGCCCGGACAAAAGCCGGTTTCCTTCATTAGCTCCAGATCATGACGCGTGCGAGCCGCCAGACGTTGCGCTTCCAGCAGCTTGCCTTCCTTGCGAAAGGTCTCAAGGGTCATATCCAGTTCTTCACGAATCTCGTCCAGAGCCGCATCGATTCGACTTTGAGGAAGAACAAAGTGCTTCGCCGGATAAATATAGATCTCCTTCAGCGATTGAGATTCCTTGCCCGATACAGGATCGATCATCGTCAGCTTTTCGATCTCATCGCCCCATAATTCGATTCGATAGGCGAACTCCTCGTAAGCTGGCCAGACTTCAATCACATCACCGCGGACTCGGAATTTGGAACGTGCCGGATCGAAGTCGTTCCGATCGTACTGAATGTCGATCAGCTTCATCAGCATGTTGTCACGATCAATCTGCTGACCCACATGCAGCGGGATCATCATGTTCAGATAATCCTTCGGCGATCCGAGCCCATAAATACAGCTGACACTGGCCACGACGATCACATCATTGCGGCTAACCAGTGCGCTGGTGGCCAGCAGGCGCAGGCGGTCGATCTCTTCATTGATCGATGAGTCTTTTTCGATGTAAATATCCCGCTGCGGAATGTAGGCCTCCGGCTGATAGTAGTCGTAGTAGCTGACGAAGTACGTGACCGCGTTGTTTGGGAAGAATTCGCGGAACTCGCCATACAGCTGAGCGGCCAGAGTCTTGTTGTGTGACAGAACCAGCGTGGGTCTCTGAACATGTTGAATCACGTTCGCCATTGTGAACGTCTTGCCCGAACCGGTGACGCCCAGCAGCACCTGCGTCCGTTTGTCGTCGTGGATGCCCTTGATCAGAGCTTCGATGGCCTTCGGCTGGTCGCCGGCTGGCGCGAATTCACTGACGAGCTGAAACTTTTGATCTTTATTCATCGGGGATTTAAGCAATCAATGGGAAACAGCAATCACTTCGCGGCCCGCAACCTGGGCCCAGCGTTTCGGCAGATTGCGGAGTCTTGCAGATTTGACACTCTTAGTCTCGTTCGATCAATAATTGTCGCCTTTCGCTCCGCGAAAGTAGCGTTCTTTCGCGGAGCGAAAGGCAACGATCAGACACTGATTGATCGAGCGATCCTTAGTCCTCCGATTGCTCGCGACGACGCGAACGGGACGATCGAGAACGTCCATTCTTTTTCGACGGGCTGACTTTCAATAGTAGCTTCCTCACGCCTGCTGCCAATGACTCTTCCGTGCGAGTGACCCATTTTCCGCAGGCAGAAAGAGCTTTCAAAATCCGTCTGGACAATTGATCGCTCGATTTCGAAGCCGCTCGGTTTGCGTGGCGGACTTTCCGTGAGACGCCCTTCAGATCCACCATGGATTTTCCCGGCAGGATGCGGCCAATCCACTGCACCGGCTTAAGGCAGACGTCAAAGCAGTGAGGACACTTGAAGTTCCGCACGGGAAGCAGGATAAGCGCGCGTCTCCAGCCTTCGTATCGCTGTTGAATCAGGCGATCCGAGCAAAAGCTGCACCTGTAAACACTCGCCCTTTCAGCCGACACGCGTTTCGCCTGTACAAAAAAACCGGCTTCAGAAGGCACATCGACAAAGCGTTGCCTCTGAAGCCGGGTCAGATCTTGCTGCGGGCTTTTACTACTTCTGTCAGACAAGAAATCCAGTCAGAGCATTCGGCCCGATTCAGAATTGTACCGCACGGATTACGGGCGGAAGCGAATAATTTTCTTTTCAGCCAGGCTTATTTTGCAGCCGAAAGAACCGCGTCGTAATTCGGATGCTCGGCAATTTCGCCACAATATTCAGCGTATTTCACAACTCCGTTCCCGTCGATGACAAACACGGCACGTGTCAGACAGCGATCCAGCGGTCCGCCTTTGATCAGGACGCCGTAGTCTTCGCCGAACTTCGTGCAGCGGTGAGCACTCAAGGTCGTGACCTGATCAACACCTTCAGCACCGCACCAGCGCTTCTGACCGAATGGCAGGTCCATGCTGACAACCAGAATCTCAACGTTTGGCAATGAGCCCGCTTGTTCGTTGAACTTCACGGTTTCCAGGTGACATACTGAAGTGTCGAGCGAAGGAATCGTGGCGATGATCCGCGTCTTGCCCTGACTGCTGGCCAACGTCACTTCTTCCAGCCCGTTGTTCTGCAACGCAAAATCAGGCGCCTTGCTGCCAGCCGTCAAGGCTCCGCCAGCAAGATCCACCGGGTTTCCTTTGAGTGTGACTGCGCCTGTGCGAATATCTGCCATTCTGAATTCCTCCAATATCGTTCTGTTGTTTTAATTCGAGCCAACTTGCAGCGGCGAAGTATGGAGGATGTTCGCAAGCTTTCAACCAGAACGGTGCGCGATAAAGGAAATTCGGGCTCGCTTCGCCAGGAGTCGGTCTTTCGCTTCCCGCTGCATTTTGCACTGCCGCCCGAAGGTTTTTCGAAAGGCACAGAGATCGTTCCGCGACAATCCGATCGCGGCCATCACGTTTTTTAAACAGCCGCGATGCCTTTCAGAACCTTTCCAGCAACTCGGTGGCTGAGGTTGCATGGCCGAGCGATTCCTGAAAGAGTCTCAAACTGACGGGCTCATTTCTCACGCCCTTTCGCCCCTTCTTAAGAGTCCTGAGCACTTCCGATAAGGCGTTCAGCACAGCATCGCAGCGGCTGATGACACGCAGTTGCCAGGCATCTTCTCGATTATCATCATCTGCAGTATTCATGCGGTTTGCAGGCTTTCAGCGGAAGCGGTTATTCCAGGGGTGTGCCCTTGAATCGACGGCAGAGCCAACGCATCTTAACTTGTTTGCGCAGAGTCCTGAGGCGGCACCGGCGACCACGTTTCGCTACCTGTTGAAACTGCGACAACTGCATTCACTGGAAAAACTGATACCATTGGGCTCGCAGGTTTACCGAGCGGACGCGTTCCGGTGCAAGTTGCAGCGCTGTTTGGATCGCGCAGCGTTTGATGATTATCCGTTGGGCGATTCAGTATTTCATAAAGAGGGCAATCAAGATGCGGATGGGGGTCTTTGGCGGCACGTTCGACCCGGTTCACTACGGTCACCTCCTGGTGGCCGAATCGTGTCGTGAGGAACTGCAACTGGATCAGGTGCGGCTAATCCCGGCGGCGGTTTCGCCGCATAAAGTGGGTGAACGAGTCACCGACGGTCATGCTCGGGCCGACATGCTGAAGCTGGCCGTGTCGGGATCTCCGGAGTTCGTTGTTGATCGGCGGGAACTAAAACGGACAGGTCCCTCGTTCACCGTCGACACATTGACGGAGCTTTCCACGGAACACCCTGACGCGGAACTCTTCTTTCTGATGGGCGCTGATTCCCTTCGCGACCTGTTGACCTGGCGGGACCCGACCCGGATCGCTCAACTGGCGACGCTGGTGGCCTGCAACCGCCCGGGTGTCGCCGCGATTGATGCGGCTCAGATCGTCAACTGGGTGGGTGCCGAAATTGCCTCGAAAGTGATCAGCGTCGCCATCCCCGGCACTGATTTGTCCGCCAGCGATCTGCGGCAGCGAGCCCGCGAAGGCCGCAGTCTGAAATTCCGCACGCCGCGAGCCGTTGAGGTCTTTCTGCGAGAAAACCGACTCTACGCCGATCGCTGAGAGGTCGGGATTTTTCTGCCGCCGCTCCAGCCTTCTATTCCGGAAGCCGTAAAGCCGAGGGCAGGAAATGGTGTGTCCCCATGATTCCCACTTACTGAATTCGGTTCCTGACACCTTATTGCGTCCCACGCCATTTGACCCTGCGTCGGTAGAGTGCCGGTTTGGAAACTACAGGCGAAGGCAATGCATAACGCGGCCCCCATCGGCTTCACGCCGATGGAGCCAGGGTTTGATTTTCCAGATTTCAAACCTTCGGTCCACCGGCGTGAAGCCGGGATGGGGCCAATTCACGCGGCCGTATTCCCCAGTTGTTCTCAGCCCCGAAAACAAAAATGGGACGCCGATCGTTGTCTTGGCGCGGTCGCTAAGGTGTGGCTCGGTCAGGAGACCGGCCACAACGGGGGATGAGAAGCGTGGCCACAACGAGGGGCCACGCACAGCGGTGGGGCGACGTTGGTGTAGGGCTCGACGATTTCGGATGCGAACATGATTGCACCTGCGATTGGCTGCGGAGCAGTCGCGTCTTGATAGCCTCGGGCTTAAGCCCGAGGGATTTGATCGCACACAAACGCAAAGCTCCGGAGGAGCGACGTCGATTCGTCGATTCCGATTGCGTCGTGCAGATTTACCCGACACTTCGATTGGGCTTCACCGGATTGGTGATCCATTCACAACCTGAGCCGCGAGGCGCTAGCCCAATGGCACTTGGTTTAGATTTTGTGAGTCAACGGCGTCAGGCCAGTGGAGTTGTTTTTAAATTATTCAATCAGCGGGTTTTGAATTTCTGGTCCTCTTTTTGAATTGATTGGACTTGGGTCTTTTTGGGTATGTTTCACGTTCGAATCGGCGATCGGGTCGGTTCGGTAATTTGTCGAGACTCGCATGCGTCAGGGCGATGCCGTATTTCTTTCGCCATTGAGCGGCGTCTGTAAAAAACGACGACAGCAGGAAGGTGCTGAAGGTCGTCCATATGCGTTTGAAGCTCATGCGGCGAGGAGGCTGTTCAGCCAGTTCAGCCGCTTGGCAGCGAAACTGACTTACAAGATTATAAGACACCACTGAGGCCAGCAGTTCCTTCATGAATGTGTCCTTGCTGCGAGCCCGAATGTTTTCCGTCTTCAGAACAACTTTCAGATTGCGAATATCAATTTCCACATCGACGCGACGTTTGTACAAATCTGCCAGCACGGCAGACGAGTCCGAAAGATCCGTCACCAACAGCAGAGTCAGATGTTCATTGATCACAATCTCATGCAGGCGAACTTTCAGAACGGTATCTTTCGTAAGATCGGGATGCGATTTGCGCTCTTTCGCCGAAGGCTTCCAGTCATGAATCCAGACGTTGTGATGCTCATCACTTTCCACCAGTTCGGCCTTCTTTTTCAAAGATGCAAAACGCTGTTTTGTCATCCGCAGCACAAACCCGTGTCCGGCCGTTCCGATCTGCTGCGCGACATAGAGAATCCCGAATCCTGCATCGCCCATGACAACGCTGCCACACGGCAATCGCATCAGATTACGTCCGATCAGGCTTGTTTCAGAAATCGCGTCTGGTCCATACATGGCACCCACTTCGGGAATCAGCGCGGCTCCGCTGCTAAGCTCATGACAGACCGTCAACAGAGCCACAGGAAAGACGCCTTCGCCATACTGATTGGATGCCGGAGGAAAAGCTTTCTGCAGCTTTGGTTCGGGAGCCAGCGTGATGGTTGTGCCGTCAATCGTGAACACGCGACGATTTTCCAGCGATGGCGGAGTGGCGTCAATCAGCGACTGGCTGACCTGTTGAGCGAACCACTCGGCTGCCTGCAACGGCATCCCTGTGCGTGCCTGCGAATAAGTGCTGGTGTTGGTGGAGAGAGTCCCTTCGGTGACACGCTTGTTGTTCGGCAGGAAGTCTGGTTTCGAATGGATCAGCTTCTTGACAGCCGCTTCGAGCGAAGTATCAGGATTCATCCGCTGATAGACCAGGATCCACAACACGACCGACGTCGTATACACGGCATTGGAACGCACCGGATGCTCTGCATCGGCCTGCGAGAGATCGATCGTTGTCTTCAAAAACTCAAACGCTCGATCGAACCGAGCATCACTTTCCGCATCCACAGCTACAACACGTCGTCGCGCAACCATGCCAATTTGACTCCTTCTAAAGAGAGTCAATTCACATGCGCAATAACCGTGCCAAAAAATATCCATTTCAGAAATTTCTTAAACCAAGTGCCATTGGGCGCTAGCCGCGGGTGTTTTCCTTGTGTTTTAAGACACGCACCCGCAGCTATCGCTTTGCGGCTCACGAAATCAACACCCCCTCACGCCACCGGCCAGCCACCGTTTTTCGGCCTCCCCCACAATCGGCCGTTTTGCCAAAGTTTTGCTGTGAGCCTCAGGGGTCAGGCTCTTTATTACGGGGGCAGGCGGGGAAAAGAAATCTCGCCTCGGAGATGCGAGGCACATTCTCATCAACAATGTGACCGACGATTGACGCATCACAAGACGGGGCACCATAATGGACGGCGCAATGAAGGGCGATGGCACGGTTTTTTTGATCCTGAAAGAATTCTGATGAAGAGCATCACGGCGTTTTCCTGGACGATTGCTCTCGTGGCCGGATGGATTCTGAATCCGGGCTCAATCTCCCAAGCAAAAGTGTCGGCTGACGAGAAGACTGAGCCCTCCGCGACTTCCCACTGGCAGTATGATGCGGGATTGTTGAGGCCCTTCTGGCAGGGCGATGTTGTTCACGGCGAATCGGTGCTGTTCATCAAAGATCCGTCCACCGGAGAAGCGACGGCGCAGTTGTTGTTGCCGGTTCGAGAAGTTCTGAACGTCGCTCGCGCGGTGGACTGGCGTGTTCCCGGCAGCCAGGCATTTGAAGAAGGTCGCGACTATAGAATCGCGGAGGGCTCACGCGAGATTCGGCTTCCCAAGGATTCGCGGATTCCGTCATTCACCGCTGATCAATTGAGACGTCCAGCTGGGTCGCAGAAATACAAGCTGACTCATCGCGATGGGAACGGCGAGATCTTCTTCGCCGGCGGTGCTGAGTATCATGAAATGCAGACCAGCATCACCTACCGCCACACCGGTAAGCCCTGGCCGTCCGCCTTGCCTGCGTTTGACGAAAAGGCGATGCCGAAAACGATTCAGAAGCTAAAAAGTAAAGAAGCGATCTCCATTGTTCTGCTGGGCGACAGCATCTCCACTGGCTGCAACGCATCGGGCTGGGCCAACTGCAGTCCTCATCAGCCGCCCTATCAGGATCTTTTACTGGAACATCTCAAGCAGACCACTTCTGCGGACACTACCCTGACAAACCTGGCGGTCGGCGGCACTTCGACGCCATGGGGACTGACACGCATACCCGATGTCGTTGCCGCAAAGCCCGATCTGGTCATTCTGGCGTTCGGCATGAATGATTCTTCCGGACGAAGTGCCGAGGAATACAAATCCACCACGCTGGCGATGATCAAAGCCGTCCGCGAAACTCAGCCAGACGTCGAGTTCATTCTTGTGGCATCGATGCTGGGTAATCGAGACTGGGTCACGCTGAATCATGATCTGTTTCCGCAATATCGAACGGCCCTCGAGGAATTGACCGAACCCGGCGTCGCGCTGGCCGATATGACTTCGATCTGGACTGAAATGCTGAATCGCAAGCAGGACTGGGATCTGACCGGCAACGGAGTTAATCATCCCAACGACTTCGGTCACCGAATTTATGCGCAAGTTTTGAAGTCGCTGCTGTTGCCTCAGGAAAACGCTGAGCCCGTCGGTCTTCCAGCAGAGCCTTTCGAAGTTCGACTGTGGCCCGACAAAGCGCCCAACGGAGACAACACCTTCGAAACCACGGAAGCAAAGATCACCGTCCATCTACCGAAGAAGCCGGGCGGTTCCGCAATCGTCATCTGTCCCGGCGGCGGATACGGTGGGCTTGTCACGGGTGCGGAAGGTCATGGGATCGCTCAGTGGCTGAACTCCCATGGTATCGCCGGGATCGTTCTGGAATACCGTTTGCCCGCCGGCCGTTCCTTCGTCCCTCTGCTCGACGCGCAGCGGGCGATTCGCATTGTCCGCTCTAAAGCTACCGAGTGGCACATCAACCCATCGCAGGTCGGCATCATGGGGTTCTCGGCCGGTGGCCACCTGGCGGCCACCGCGGCGACTCATTTCGACCCAAGCCAGCCTCAAGCAAACGATTGGCTGGATCGACCGTCCAGTCGCCCGGACTTTGCGATCCTCGTGTATCCCGTGGTGACTATGGGTGAGAAGACTCACGGCGGATCGCGAACGAATCTGCTGGGGGCGAATCCATCGCAAGAATTGATCGATCAGTTTTCCGCCGAGAAGCAGGTGACGGAAAACACACCGCCGATATTTCTGACTCATGCTCTCGACGATGTTCCCGTTCCGCCGGTCCATAGCCAGGCACTGTTTGCCGCGCTGCAGTCCGCGAAAATTTCCTCAAAGTATCTGGAACTGCTCTCCGGTGGTCATGGACTGAACGGCTACAAAGGACCAATGTGGGATGCATGGCAAAAGCAGTCACTGGAATGGCTTGCCGAGCGGCAAATGATTCGCATCGTTGATCAGAAGGATTGATCGCGAGCCGATTGGTCTGGAGCCGATTGACTGACCAAACTGCTAACCATCTGGCAGCAGGCGGAGGCGGCTTATTTTTGCTTGAGCTCCGCGGCCACCCTTTCGGTTTCGCGAAGAACTCGCATCATGTTGCCGCCCAGAATTTTATGAATGGCTTCTCGATCGTAGCCCCGATTCAGAAGTTCCTGCGTGATCAGCGGATAAGTGGCGACGCTTTCCAGTTGCTCGGGCAAGCGAGGTACTCCGTCAAAATCCGACCCGATGCCGACGTGATCAATCCCGGCCACTTTGACAAGATGGTCGATATGATCAACGACGTCATGCAGAGTCCCGCGGGCTTCCTTATTGATTTTCAAAACCGCTGTCGGGGCAATGAACGCAGAGAAAAAATTTACCATCACGACCCCGCCGTTCTTTTTCACCAGACGCAGAACATCGTCCGGCACATTGCGAGGATGATCGCAAATCGCACGAGCACTTGAATGGGAAAACATGACCGGGGCCTTTGAAACGGCAATCGACTGGCGCATGGTTTCCGGCGACACGTGGGATAAATCAACCACCATGCCCAGACGATTCATTTCCAGCACGACTTCACGACCAAAATCCGACAGGCCGTTCACTTGAGGCTCATCGGTTGCGGAGTCGGCCCAGGTGAGCGACTTTGAATGCGTCAGCGTCATGTAGCGGCAGCCTTCGTCGTACAGTCGCTGCAGATTGCTGATTTCGTTTTCAATGCTGTATCCGCCCTCAACGCCCATCATGGACGCGATCTTTCCGGACTTCACGATCCGAACGATGTCGTCGGAAGTCGAAGCGAATTCGAAAGCTTCCGGATACCGTTTGACCATCGCCTTGACGATCGAAATCTGGTGGAACGTTTGAGACAGCGCGTCGCCGGTTTTGTCGGACTCGGCCGGCACATAAACCGACCAGAACTGAGCCTTCACGCCTCCTTTTCGAAGCCGCGCAAGATCCGTATGCAGAGATGGCTGATCGACGGAAATATCCAGAATGTCAAAGGACGAATTACCCTTGTCGCGCATCTCCCAGGGCAGGTCATTATGACCGTCAAAAAGCATCCCGCTGTTGTGGATCTCTACGGCTTCCGGCGTCAGCACAACGAGCGGGCGCGCGGGCGTCTGAGCCCACAATTTATCACTGCCGCCGAGACTCGAAAGTGCCAGCGCCGCACAAGCAACCTGCTGAAGAATCTGTCGGAACCACATGAGCAACTTTCTTTGTGGAAAAGAAATGTGATCGCGCTGGGCGCAGACCACTTCAGAACGTCACGGAAGAAGATCAATGGCGAAATAAATTCGTCGCAAGCCCCATAGTTAGTTTTCAGGCGCGGGTTCTTGTAGCAGAAGTTCAGGCTTAACCATATTGAGCATGTGCCCATGGTCGGCCGTCACGATCAGCAGCGACTCGTTCCAGTTGCTGTTGGCTTCAACCCAGTCGGTGATGACCCTGACGGCCTGGTCGCCCGTGTTCACGGCTCCGATTGAGTTGTCGATGTTGTCGTCGTGGTTCGCCCAATCGACATCGCCCGATTCGACCATCAACCAGAACGGCTTGCTGTCGCTCGCCAGAACCTGAATGGCGGCAGTTGTCATTTCCGCCAGCGTCGGGTTCTCCATAAGATCTTCAGCAGTATACTCTTCGGGCTTCTTGTTCACGCCTGGAACCGGATCGTAGCGGCGGTCGGCCGTGGCAAACGGCAGATGCCCGTTGTAGTGACCAACTCCGAAAAATCCGAGCAATCGGTGATGGCCGGTAATGGCTGACTGAGTGGCTTCCTTCAGCAGTTCCGTACCATTGCGACCTGCAGAGCGGACGGCTGTGACATAGCGACCACCCTGCTGAACGTCGGCAGCGGCGAGGTCCTTGTCGGTGAGATAAATATTCCCCTGGACGTAATTTTCGCCCTGGCTGTCACCGCCTCTTTTAGGATCGCCGTTGTTTCCAAAGCCGCCGCCAATCACTACATCCATCCCTGGTAGAGGCTGCTCAGGGTGCTTGATGGAGGGCAGGCCGAGCATGTCACGCGTCAGATCCTGATAGTCATCCCGCGACACATTATGTGCGTAAGCAGCTGCGGGAGTTGCGTGGCTGATCGGTACAGAAGAAATCGCCCCGACGCGCCAACCTTTTTCCTGCAGCAAATGAGCCAGCGTGGGAACAGGCGCACCGACCGCATCGACATTGATCCCGCCGTTGAAGGTCTTGATGCCAGCCGTCATGCTCGTTGCAGAGGACGACGAATCGGTATAAGCATGTTTCGGGTTTCCGTCGTTGGGCTTTCCAATCAGATAACCGGGATCGGCCGCCATGGCCCATGGAGAATCGCCGCCGCTGGCCGGATCGTATCCACCGCGTATCGTGCCACCCGGATTTTTTACCGTCTGCTTGTTCACTTCAACATCTGTGCCTTCATTGTGAGGGCTTGTGACCATGAATCCATACTGAGCCGTCCCGAACGCATCATAGCTCTGAAAATGCGTTCCCTGGCCACGGCCTTCGGTGTATCCGACTTTCTTCTCGTTCCAGACCGCGGCGGCTTGAGTCGTCTGCCAGTCCATACCATCAAACACCACCAGAAAAATGTATTTTCTGCCGGCCGCTGCGGCAGCCGCCTGAATGTCAAAGACATTGGTCTGATCCATCCAGACGGCTTCAGGATTCACGGTTTTCTCTGGGACATAACCATACAACGCCTGCACCTTTGGCTCGGCCCGGTAGGGGCTGGCGGCACCAGAATAGCCATCCAGATCCACGCCCGCACCGGCGTTCTTTGTTCCGAACGCATAGACCGGAATCAGGCGGTTGGAATGAGATTTCCAGCCGGTATATTTGGCGGGGTCGGTTCCCCAATAACCAAAGGGTGACACGTCGTCCACAATCGCCTGAGCCTGCAAGTGTTTCGGAAGGTCGGCTTTGTCAGTGGCGCTGTTTGCGGGTTGAGAGTTATCGCGTGGGTCTGCTGCTCCTGCGGAAACGAACGTCGAACACAAACAGAGCCAGGGCAGAAACATCAGCGACCGAGACATGAAGTCATACCTTTTATTTCAGATGAAGGACGAAAAACCGGAGAGCCATGGTTTGCCGAATTTCTTAATATCGTGAGAAGGTTTCCCCAGGAAACAAGTCACCCCGCCAAACTTGCCGCCGGTCTGGAAAGAGTGGACCCAGGATCGCACGGCCGGCGAAGAAATACCGAACGTCGACAGACAGGTGCCGCCGCCGTTCACGCCGGGCTGCGTAAGTTGCCGTTTTTCACAGGACAGGCTTGCAGCCTGTCAATGTAAAAACAGGCTTCCAGCCGGTCCCAGGGCTTTATGCTCGGTCGTTTATTGTTGTGCAACGCCTAACGTGCTGAAAGGATCACGCACCGCAGATGGCTTCCAGAACTCCAGTGCCGGTTTCGTGCATGCCATAATTTTCGAGGCATCGCTGGTTCAGCTGGCGTGACTGCTCCGCCAATTGCCGCTTTTCGAGACTCAGCAGCGAGGATTCCAGCGAGCCTGGGGTTGCCGGATCGAACAGTATTCCGGCGCCGAGCGCCGCGATACGTTCAGGAAAAGCGCCGTGAGCTGGTACGAGCGATGGAACGCCGACCAAAGCAGCCTCCAGAACATACAGGCCTTTGGGTTCTCGGTATTCCGTCGGCACGCAGAGCCAGTCGAACGATTGAATCAGCCGGAATTTGTCTTCACGGTCGTTCGGACTGCCGGCCCAAATTAAGCGATCGCCCACGACCTTTCGGATGGATTGCAGACGAGCTTCGAATTCCTTCCGATCCTGTCCGGGAAGAAACCCGCCGAGAACCATTTGCAGATCAGGGCGTTTCGGCAATACGTGCTCCGCGGCGTCTAGAAAACGGAACGCACCTTTTTCATGGCAGATGCGAGCAAAGTAGCCGACGGTAATGTCGGGCGAGTCCTTCTTTGCCGTGCTGCTCAGAACGTTCTGCGGAGGCAGTTCAATCGTCAACGGAATGGAACGAAACTTTGCCGGCGGCAGCGTTAAAAATGTCTGCATGAATTCTGCATAATAGCGACTGTGAGTCAACAGGCGATCAAACGATGACGCGTTCTGACTGACAAGCGATAGTGCTTTGGTCTTCCAGGGTTCAGGAAGTGCATTCAAAAAAATGTCATCGCCCTGCAACAGGCAGCAGAGGCGTCCTGAGAACCGATGGCGCAACTCAGGAACAATCCCGGACAGAAGAGCGTTGCTGAATACGATCACATCCGGCCGCAGATCATCGCACAGATAATTGATCAGTTCGTTGATCTCCTTTTTTTGTGGACCGTGGCTCCCGCGAAGAAGATCGATTGTCAGCGAACCCAGGTCGCCTGCGTTGGTGCTGCTGCTGAGCTTTGAAAGCCACTTGACGATTCCCGGTCGATCGAGCCACCGCTTCATGGAACGCGGCAGTAATCTCCAGCCGGGCAGTTTGGAATCGAGATAGACGTTGATGCCGCCGAGAAAGACACGCGACCCGCTGACGTTCTCTTCGTCGACTCGAACAGGCGTGTATGTCGGAAGCAGCAACGCATCGGCACCTGCCAGCCGCAGTGAGCGCACCAGGGTGTTGTCCTGCATGCACGATCCGCAAAACATTCCGGCACCGCCTGCCGTGATCATCGCAATTTTCATGAGGTGGCTCTTGTTACGGTCGAGCTCAGCATGACGGAGCCCAGTCAGGGACGCCGAATGCGGAGGATTCTCAGATGTCCTTCATGTGATTATTGCCTGAACGCCGCCATGCAGGCCAGAATCCCCATGGACAAATCAGACTTCAAATGACTGACCGAACTGCGGAATCACCGGAGTCAGATCGGAACATTCCTCCACCAGTTGTGCCATCGCAGAAGACGACTTCGCTTCGCCATGCACCAGGAAGATCTGACCAGCCCCGCCCTTTTTCAGGAGTTCACCGAACCACCACTGAAAATCGCTGGCATCCGCGTGAGCCGACAAGCCGTTGACGATCTCCACTTTGGCTCGCAGCGGCAAGGTCTGGCCATGAATTCGCAGTTCCTGGCGGCGTTCCACGATCTTGCGACCCAGCGTGTGTTCCGCCTGAAAACCGATGATCAAAATCGTGTTGTTTTCATTAGACACGGTGTGTTTCAGATGATGGACAACTCGCCCGTTGTCGCACATGCCCCCCGCTGCGATAATCACCAGCGGTCCAGGTCTGCGGTTCAAAGCCATGCTTTCATCCTGCGACTGAATATAAGTCAGTCCCGGGAAATCAAAGACATCGTCGTCATACTTCAGAGTCTCCTGGACATCGCTGTCCATCACATCCGAATGTTCTCGATGCACGTCCGTCAGACGAATCGCAAGCGGGCTGTCGATGAAAACCGGCACGCGGCACATTGCATCGCTGTTCCGCAGCTCGTTCAGCAGATACACCAGCATCTGTGTGCGGCCGAGACTGAAAGCCGGGATGATCACCTTGCCCTGGCGCGAGGCGGCTTCACAGATGATGCGCTGCAGTTCGGCTTTGACGTCTTTTGCTTCCGGATGAATTCGATCGCCATACGTGGACTCGGAAATCAGGACATCGCAGCGATCAACGGTCTCCGGGTCCATCAGAATGGGCTGCTGTCGGCGGCCGAGATCCCCAGTAAAAATCAGACGTTTCCATTCCCCGACATCCAGCAGTTCCAATTCGACAATGGAAGCCCCGAGAATATGACCAGCGTGGTGCAGACGCAGACGCGCGCTGTCGGAAATTTCGGTCCATTCGTGGAAAGGAACGTCCTCAAACAACTTGGCCGTTTTCTTTGCGTCTTCTTCGGTGTAAAGAGGCTTGGCGTGATGGCCTGAAGGACGCGGATGTTTGTTTTCATACCGAGCGTCCTCTTCCTGAATTCGGGCGCTGTCACGCAACATAATCGCCGCGATATCCGCCGTCGCTCGACTGCAGAAAATGGGGCCTCGAAAGCCGGCCTTAAACAAGCCGGGCAGATTCCCGCAATGATCGATATGAGCGTGAGACAAAATGACCGCATCGATTTTTTGCGGAGTGCACCGAAAACGTTCATTCTTTGGACGCACTTCTTCCCTGCGTCCCTGAAACAGACCGCAGTCAAGCAGCAGGCGGATGGAGTCCGTCTCGACAAGATGCTGACTGCCAGTGACTTCGCCGGCGGCACCGAGGAATGTGATTTTCATGAGGCTGCGGCTTTAATTAAGTTGGGAGGTCCGTTGGATTTTGGCAGCGGAAAGTTGTTATTCTTCACCACCAGATGATCGAATGTTCAGAAGTCCGCTGATTTCTTTTGAATTCCCGTGAAATCTCACGAACATCCGCACAGTTCAATGTTGTAGAGTACCACAGGGGTAAGTGCTAGCCTTGTGCAGTTTAGGAGTAGCTTGGCAATGCGAAGTGGAATTGATTATTTACGGTTCATCGGCGTTCTTGGGCTGGCCTCGGTGATCACGGGGGCGGGTGGCTTTTTGTGGGCTGACGAGTCAGTCGCACCGAAGGATTCGGCCGCTGTTGAAAACAGCACCGAGGTGCCGCTGGGTGAGTTCATTGATCAGCAGATCCGTCAGGGTTGGCAGGATAATGAGATTACTCCTTCAGACGCCGCGACGGACGAAGAGTGGCTGCGGCGAATTTATCTCGACCTGCTCGGCCGCATCCCCACGATGGAAGAAGCTCGCACGTATCTGGCCGACGAGAGTCCTCGGAAGCGTTCCGTGCTGATTGAGTCTCTTCTGGACAACGAAGATTACGTCCGAAATTTCACGACGATCTGGTCAAACAACTGTATCGGCCGTGGCGCTCCGCGCCAGGTCAGCCGTACGGGGATGGAGAAATTCTTCCGTGAGTCCTTCGCGAAGAATCGGCCGTGGAACGAGATCGTTGTGGATATCGTGACCGCGTCTGGTCACTTCGAAGAAAACGGAGCGGTCAACTATACGCTGGCTCAGATGCAGAATGCGGACGATGGAGTGCAGTTGACCGCAATGACAGCTCGCCTGTTTCTCGGCTTGCAGGTTCAGTGTACTCAGTGTCACAACCATCCGTTTAACAAATGGCAGCAGGATCAGTTCTGGGAGTACAACAGTTTCTTCCGCCAGGTGCAGAAGATCGATCATCGGAAAGTGGACCCGAACACCGGTCGGATGGTAGATGATTACTCCGAAGTTGTATGGCAGGAATTTTCCGGGCCAGTCTATTACGAAAAACGCAGCGGTGTTATGCAGGTCGCATTTCCTCGCTTCCAGGGTCTTGAAGTGGATCCTGGTGTTGGCGTGGATCGACGTGTTGAGTTCGGCAAACTGCTGACCAAGTCAGTTGATGAGTCCGCTCCTCAAGTTGCTCAGGCGATGGTTAACCGAATGTGGAGCCATTTCTTCGGCTACGGATTCACTCGCCCTGTCGACGATATGGGCCCACACAATCCGGCCAGTCATCCGGATTTGCAAGATCGGTTGTCTCATGAGTTTGTCGCTGTCAACTACGATGTGAAGCAGCTGATTCGCTGGATCGTTTCGAGTGAAGCGTATGCGTTAAGCAGTCAGTTTGGTGAAAAGAATAAGATTGACGATCCGGGAGCGGGTGAAGTGCCGTTGTTCAGCCATATGTATCTTAAGGCGATGCAGGCCGAGCAGATGTACGATTCGCTGATCGTGGCCAGCAACGCTCACAAGTCCGGCCAGGGCGGCTGGGGTGCTCAGGAAGAACAGCGTCGCCGCTGGATGCAGCAGTTTGTCGTAGCATTTGAAAATGACGAAAACGGTGAAGCCACAACGTTTAACGGCACGATTCCTCAGGCTCTGATGATGATGAATAGTGAGCTGATGGACAAAGCCTGCAGTGTTGAGCGTGGCAGTTTCTTGTTTGAATCAATGAGCAGTCCTGGTTCGGAGCCTCAGAAAATTCAGGAGTTGTATCTGGCTGCGTTGAGTCGAAAGCCTGCAAAGTCGGAGATCAGCAAGGTTCAGAAAATGCTGGCCAAATATGGCACGCAGAAATTGAACGGCTATCAGGATCTGTTCTGGGCTCTTCTGAATTCGAATGAGTTTGTGTTTATTCATTGATCGCGGTCGGTATCCACTGGGTGTACCGAAATTCTTGTGTTCCTTTAATCACCTTAGTTCTGTCCTGCGAATTCGGCAGTTCGCCGACCGCGTTTAACCACTTAAAAACGGGAGAGATTTGAATGTCGCTTTGGAACAACTATGGCATGAATCGACGACACTTCATGCAGCACATGGCAACTGCTGCAGCGACTGTTCCGGCGATGAACTTCCTTTCACATTTGCAGGCAAATGCCGATGTCGTGAAGTCAAAGCAAAAGGCCTGTATTCTGATGTGGATGGGTGGCGGTCCGCCAACCATTGATATCTGGGACCTGAAGCCAGGCTCCAAGAATGGCGGTGAATTCCGACCGATCGACACCGCTGCACCAGGCGTTCAGATCAGCGAACATATGCCGGGCACGGCGAAGGTCTTCAATGACCTGTCACTGGTGCGTTCAATGAGCACTCGTGAGGCCGACCATGGGCGTGGTCGCTATTACATGCAGACGTCTTATGTGCCTAACCCAACCGTGGTCCACCCGACTTTCGGTTCCGTGGTGAGCTATGAACTGGGTAAGAGCCGCAAGGCACTGGAGATCCCAGCGTTTGTGTCTGTCGATGGAGGTGCGGGTCAGGCTGGCTTCCTGGGAATGACGCACGCTCCGTTCGTTGTGGATAATACGGGTCGAATTCGTAACGCACCGACGGAAGAAGGAAAGGAGCGTCTGGGCGCACGCCTGACAATGCTGGAACATATCGAATCCGGCTTCATGGATTCTCGCCGTGGCGAACTTCCAAAAGCTCACAAGGACGTTTATCAGAATGCAGTCAACCTGATGACTTCACGTCAGATGGCTGCTTTCGACGTAGCAAAGGAAGACGCTGGACTCGGCCTTGAATCCGAATCACAGGCAACAAAGGATATGTACGGCGCCAATGGGTTTGGCCAGGGTCTGCTGATGGCTCGCCGCCTGGTGCAGGTCGGTGTCCCATTCGTGGAAGTGAATCTTGGCGGCTGGGACCTGCACTCGGATGTCTTTAATACTCTGAAAGACCAGCGCCTGCCGGTTCTTGATAAGGGTATTTCGGCGATCACAGCGGATCTGAAGCAGCGCGGAATGCTCGACAATACCGTTCTGGTATGGATGGGCGAATTCGGTCGTACGCCTCGAATTAACCAGGACGTTGGTCGAGACCATTGGGCGGCCTCATGGAGCGTGATGCTCGGTGGTGGCGGTCTAAAGAACGGTCAGGCAGTCGGGGCAACGGATAAAGACGGACTTCAGATTGCTGACGGCAGCAAGGCGTATCTGCCAGGCGATATCTGGGCAACCGTCGCGATGGCGATGGGAATTCCAGTGAATACGGTCCACACCTCCAAGCGAGGCCGGCCGATGAAACTGGCAAACGGGGGAACTCCGATCCAGGAACTGATTGGATAAGCTCACCAGGACGAGTCTTGAAGTTGGCGAGAGAGATTCAGAAGCCCGGTTCGCTGCAGAACCGGGCTTCTGTTCTACTCGGGACTTGTTGTTTAAAATTTTAATCGATGCGGGCAGGCTGCAAGCAGAGTTTTCAGGCAAATCCAGAAGGTTCCTGCCCGGTGTTTAGGGAATCCACAAGTGAGTCGACTGATGCTGCGATCCGGACAGCTTGATGATGATTCGCGGACGGATCGAGGTCCGGGGCCGGATGAGGATTTCGTACGACTTTTCACATCGACTCAGCGATCACTTTATCTGTTTATCCTGCCTCTGGTTCGCACGGCTGCGGATGCTGAAGAAGTACTGCAGGAATCGAACGTTGTGATCCTCAGCAAGTGGTCACAATTTGAGCCGGGAACAAATTTTATCGCGTGGTGCCGTGCGATTGCCAGGCTGGAAGTGTTTCGCTTTCGCCGCAGCCGGCACCACAAACTGCAGTTATTGGGTGATGATGTGATTGAATTATTGTCTCATCGAATTGAAGAGCAGCCGGCTGATCTTGAACAGCGGCGAGATGCTCTGACGGATTGTATTGGAAAGCTGCGGCCCTCTGATCAGGAATTGCTCCGCAGACGATACTCGGCTGGCGTCACGGGTGACGATGTGGCTCATCAGCTTGGTCGGCCCGCGAATTCTGTCTATCAGTCGCTGGGACGTCTTCGACGAGTCCTGATCGAATGTGTTCGCCGCCGTCTTTCAGAAGGAGGCGTTCAATGAATAACGCTCATGAAGAATTGATCGTTCTCGCAAATTTGTACTGTGAAGAGCAACTTGGCGATGATCAGCTGATTCGATTGCAGGACCTGCTTCGTTCCAGCGGTGAATCTCAGTCACTGTTCATTGAGTTTGTTCAGTTGCATGGCCAGCTGACCTGGAGCGGCGGCGTTATGCCCGGCAACGGACCGGAATTAATCGCCTCTGAGGACGATGTGATTCCGCAGCGTGAAGTAATCACGCTGTCGCCGGCATTCTCAGCTCGAAAAGCAGACGACCGCACATTCGCTCCCGCACCAGTTCGAAGAAGCCTGCGTGCCGCAGGTGTAGCATTAGCCTCCCTTACTGCAGCCGTGTTGATTGCTTTGGCATTCCGCAGTCAGGGTGAACCGCAGGATTCCGCGGATCTGGTTTCCGATGCTTCTCCGGTAAATGGGGCGGGGGCTGCCGAAAATGTCGACACTGATGGGGCTCAAACACCCGTCGATGATCTGCCGCCTTTAAAGCTCGACGGTGTGCAGCCGTCCGAGGCCGTGGTTCGGACAGAAGAGCGACTGGCCCCGCTGCCGCATGACGCGCCACGCGTCGGTGTGCCTGATGGCCCGAGCGACGCAGAGATCGTTGCTGAGATCGATCGGATGATCGAGTCGGTTTGGCAGGAAAATAACGCGACGCCGGCGGCTGCTGCCGATGATCATGAATGGATTCGTCGGACGTATCTGACATTGACCGGCCGAATACCTTCAATCGAAGAGGTTTCTGATTTTGTGGGCAGCGAATCGCCACGCAAGCGGGACGAACTGCTGAATCAACTTCTGACCAGTCGCCGCGCGTCAGAAAACCTGGCTGTGATCTGGACCAACTTGCTGATCGGGCGTTCGAACTCACGTGATGTGGATCAAAAGTCCCTGTTCGGCTTTTTGCTGAAACAGTTTGATGCCAATAAGCCGTGGATGGACACGGTTGGCCGGCTGATTGCCGCAGAAGGCCGCAGCGACCAGAACGGAGCCACGAATTTCCTTTTGGCCCACCTGAATGATCAGGCGACACCTGCGACTGCGGTGACTGCTCGGTTGTTTCTTGGCCAGCAGGTGCATTGCACGCAGTGCCATGATCATCCGTTTGCAAAAGAACGACAACAGCAGGAATTCTGGAGCCTGAACGCATTCTTCAAGCAGGCGGAACGCAAGCAAATTAAGGTCGCGGCTGAGGATGGCACGACCAGGGACATCTGGACTCTTGCAGATTCCGGCAAGACCGGGATGACTTACTATGACACCTTGCGAGGCCAGACGAAGGCCGTTCTTCCAGAATTTTCTGGCGAGAGCCTGCCTGCGGAAACTGAGGGCTCGCGTCGCGGGGAGCTTGTTCGTTTGCTGGCGGCCGATTCTGAGCATCAGGTGGCTCGAGCGATGGTGAACCGCATGTGGGCTCAGTTCTTTGGCTACGGATTCACGAATCCGATCGACGATCTGGGGGCGCATAATCCTGTGTCTCATTCCGAGCTATATGACTATCTGACAAATGCGTTTGTGAAATCGGACTACGATCTGCATCGTCTGATGCGTTGGCTGGCGATGTCGCGGTCGTTTGGCCTGTCAAGTGTGCAGTCAGAGGCAGCGTATGCTGTTGATGATCCTCAGGAGGGCGGCATGCCGTTGTTTTCGCGTATCTATCCGCGGCATATGGTGCCCGAACAGGTTTACGAATCCATCCGGATCGCTATTCGGTCGGTGTCCGATCAGCCGATTGACTCCTCGCTTGGCACCGAACACCGTCGCGAATGGGTTGATCAGTTTGTGCAGGCTTACGGCACCGACGAGAACGATGAACAACTGGCTTTTGAGGGCAATATTTCGCAGGCTCTGCTGATGATGAATAACGAAGACCTAACAAGTGCGATCCCGCTGGCGGCGATGGAAGTCACGAAAGCTCTGCAGAATGCTCCTGTAACTGCAGCGCCCGAACGACTGGCTCTTGCGACCGTGAATCGACGTCCGACAGAGAACGAATCAAAAGCATTTCGCAATCGCTTTCGAGCTCTCTCCCGTTCTCTTCCCGCTGACCAGGCGATGAAAACCGCAACCGAAGATATGCTCTGGGCCTACTTGAACTGCAGCGAATTCGTCTCCGTCCATTAACCCTCGGCCGGTGATCAATGGTATTCCAACGCAGATTGATTTTCGTGAAGAGAAATCCGCCCGGGTTTTGGGTCTGGACTCGATCCGGGATATCCGCCGAAACGCTTTGCGCCTTCCGCTACGATGTGTGATGTAAAACACAACTTCAGGTTAACAGTGGTCATTCTTCTGAAGCTTGTCGCGATAGTGCAAAATGCAAGACGGGTGCGCGTGGTGCGAATTGCTGGCGACGTCTGAGCCGAGCTGGAGGTGCTTAGTCCTGAATATTTCGTTGACGCAATCGAGCACTTACGCGATTCAGAATTGTCAGCTCACGGACGGTCAGAGCATCGCGGCCGGTGGAATGCAGCTTTTCAAGAATTCTGTCCAGTTGCTGTTCTTCCTGAGCCTGCTCTTCAGCCTCTCGCAGAAGCTTTTCCTCTTCCCGACGGGTTTTCCATCGATCCAGAATTCCCAGGCCAGCTTCATCGTCGTCGTCGTCCGCCTCTTCGGTTCGTGCAAGACTTGTGTACCCCTCGGAGAAGTCGTAGCCCATAAACGACTCTTCGTTCTCCGCCGGTGGATTCCACGAGACCATGTCGTGCATATGCAGGATCAGCAGAAATGCCGAAAGAGCGACCATGCTGCTGATGTCAAAAACGAAGCCCGTCAGGATTCCAAAGAGCGAAATTACAAGACCGATGCGAAGCATCAGGTCACGTGTTTCCATTTCCACAAAACGCAGATTCAAAAACGAAGCAAACGCCTGGCCGGCATCCAGCGGTTTGACGGGAATCAGATTGAAGAAACACAGACCGTAGTTGATCACGAACGTCATTCTGAGCCAGTTAAGGGCCAGATCATTCGTAGAGCCGGGATCCACTTTGCCAAATGGATTTAGAAGTTCCGTCAGCAGACCGAGTCTCTGCAGCTGCCAACCACAGACTGCAGCGAGCACCAGATTCAGAAGCGGCCCGGCCGAAGAAATGGCCAGGGATTCCCGGAAGGTCAGGCGAGACTGTCCGGTTTGCATGCCTCCAAGTGGCCACAGGACGACCGCCAGCGGCAGGCAGTGGTAGCGACGAGCCACAGCCAGATGAGCGATCTCGTGAGCCAGCAGGCTTAGAAACAGCACTGCGCTGGCCATTGCTCCGAAGACAATGTCCTGCATCCGCCACATCAACGCCACAGCCACGACAGGCATCAGGAAGCTCAGCCGCAGCGGAACTCCCATCAGTCGCCCCATCGGGAACGAGAATGTCAGTAAACTGTTGGTTTGATACATGATGCAAATTGTAAACATGCTTTCCATGGCAAAAAACGCCTGAAGTCACTTTTTCCCCGTTTGGCGGGCAATTTGAGACCGCCATCCGGCGCTGCACCGGAGGAATGGCTCCGTAAAGTGTGGTGCGGCAGAAAGTTCTGAATCCCTCGAAGCGAACCCATTCGCGACATCCAGCCAGAATTATTAAAAAACGCGGCGGAGCGCGATCCCGCTTGGCGTCTACTCGACGAGAGGGGACTGGCTTGGCGTCGGAAGTCTTGGTGACCAAGGTGTCGATCGAATCGTCCCACGAGCCTTTGCGCGATCGGACAATGAACGCGAACAGCTGAAAGTGCATGCCAGAGGAAATCCGAGAGCAACTCAAAGCTGCCGGAATGAATCTTAAAGTGCCTGTTTCCGGCAAACGACGCATGCTGATCGAGGGCGACGTGCCGTAGACCGAGTCGTTATGCCGGTAAAGTCGTTTGTAAAATTGTAGGTTTCAGTAACTCGCTGGAAGACAATGCCACTTCTGTTTGGCATTATCTAGCAAATGCGGATGACATTTCTTACCTCGTTATTTCACGCGGAGTAGCGTTTATGATGCCACAAACACGGGTAACAAATCCTGCGCCGCGATGGCGTTGGGAACTGATAATAGTGTTGGCTTTGACGGTGGGAACAGGCTGTGACAAGGTTCCCAAATGGGACGAAGTCACCGGGAAGACTCAGCCGCAGGCGTCACAACCAGCAGCAGAACTTGCAGCGGCCACTCAGCCAGCGGCACCGGTTGCAGAACCTGAACCGCCAAAGATCAATTCAGCGGAACTCATTGCCAACTTCAAAGCGATTGCTCCCGGCGGCGTGAGCGGGGCAAACATTGCTCAAGTGCTTCAGGCGACAGAGGGACTTGAACAGATCACCGAAATCTACTCCGGTGGAAATCCGGGAATCGACAACAATGCGTTAAACCTGATGCCCGGATTTCCGGCACTGAAGTTTGTTGATCTGTCTCGCACAAACATTGATGACACTGGAATCGCGAATCTGTCGAAGATTCCGACACTGGAGTCAATCTTGCTGGATAACACGAATGCTGGTGACGCGGGCATCGCGTCACTTTCTTTGCTGCCCAACCTTAAAGCTTTGCACCTTTCAGGTTGTAACGAGCTGACCGCAGCAGGACTGGCTTCGATCGGCAGAATGCCTGCGATTGAAGAATTGATTCTGAACAGAGTCGGTGCGGTCAACGATCAGTCGTTGAACACGATTTGCGAAGCGAAAACATTGAAACGACTGCAGATGGGATACTGTTCGGGGCTGAGCGATGCCGCCATGTACGCCCTTCGAAATCTGGAAGTTCTGGAAGAACTGATTATTGCGGAGACCTCGGTGACAGGAGAAGGCCTGGGCTTTGCTGCCAAAGGAGGTTTGAAGAATCTCAAAAAACTGGACATGTACAAATGTCCGATTACGCTTCCTGGCGCGAAAATGATCAATCAGTGCAAGTCTCTGGAATACCTTGTTATTGGAGCCATCGGCATGGATGATAAAGGATTTCAGATCCTTACTAAGGGTATGAGCGACTTGAAGTACCTTCGAGTCGGCGCGTGCAGGAACTTTGTGGGTTCAGGTTTGACCGCAATTAAAGGGGCAAAGAATCTGGAAACTCTGTCGTTGCAAAACTGCTCTATCGTGGACAAAGCAATGCCGCTTCTCAAGGGATTTAAGAAACTCAAAACGCTCGATCTGGTAGGAACAAACGTGACGGTCGATGCGGCGCAGAGCCTGAAAAAAGAGCTGCCGGAATGTGAGATCATAACGAGCGGGGGCACTTTTTGAGTTTTCAAGATTCGCAATAGAGAATCAACACTTGAGACCGCGACGGCGTGCGAGTAAATCGTGTGTCGTAAGAACCGGCATTGGCAGAGCGGCCTTCCACGCTGGATAAATTTGGATCGGTTGTTAGTCAGGGACTTCTCCGAGCGTTCGTTGAGTTCCTGCTGGCAAATGCCCGACACCCGGTTTTGGCCGACATCTCACCAGCCATTGGAAGGCGAACCAACCTGGACAGACTTGAGCTGCAATAGCGGCTATCCAGTTAAGTGCTATCCCTGTGCGTCCAGGAAGAATGGCCGCAAATGGCGCGGGAACAGGGCGAATCAGTTCGATGTCATAGCCGCTGCTGCGAATTGCCGTACACAGTGACTGTCGCGTAAACAGCCGACGGTGCGTTAAGTCCAGAATTCCGCGATCTGCATAGCTGAACCGGCCAAGCAGCAGTCCCAGTCGAATCGCAGCAAAGGCAATGTTCGGAGTGGTGAGAATAATGCATGGACGGGATGTCCGATTCACACTGATCGTGACATCCGAACATCCCGAGCGATGACGCAAATCCAGGAGGAATTGTTCCGGTGCTGAGAGGTGTTCAATGACATCGAGCAGTAGCACCACCTCGTAGTTCCAGATATCGAAGGGATAGGGACCTTGATCAAGGTTGCAACGAGTAAACTCAGAGACCGTGTCCGGCAATGGATCCGCCGCATCCACGCCGTGGACATGTATTCCCAGCTTTCGGCATTGCCTTGCCACAAAGCCAGGCCCGCAACCCAAATCAAGCACCGCAGCAGGTTTTAATTTCGATACTTCGAAAATCGCCAACTGATGCGAAGAATAAAGATTGTCAGACTTGTCACGGTAACGCGCTGGTGTCAGGTCACGGTATTTGAGTGAGCACCAGATACCAAGGTTGTGCAAATGAAACTGCAGTTCAGCGATCCAGCGCCGCAACCTGGTTCCGGAGGGCAAGCTTAACACTGGAGTTTTCAAATGGACAAACCGCGTTTCGTGCGTCGCCTGAATATGTCGCGTTTGCCGTGTGAGATCTTCGTCAAACTGATTGCCATCATCATTCAATTCAAAAGGAATCCGCTGCAGCAAAGTACGTCGATAAGATCGTGCGATGAGCAAGTTATCGGGCGATAGCTCATGAGACTCAGACGATTGTTTTTGCGATGATGCCGCCACAATCGATACGAGTTCAGCCGAAGAAGTTGTCAGGCCACTGAAAAGATCACAGGATGAGAATTGCAGATCATTTCCCCCGGCAATCACAATCGTGTGGTCGAATCTATCGCGAACGGCTTTCCGGCAGAAGAGCTTCTGAATTGCCCCATGCCCCCAGTCCGATGAAACACACAGGATCTGACAGAGTTGGGAGGGTGCTGAGACAGGAGTCAAAGTACCGGGTTTCAGGCTGGCATCACGAACGACAATCCAAACTTCCCCGTGCAAATCGCAATCACCAAATTGCTGTTCAGCCAGACCTGGAAAATCCGTCATTAGTTGCTGGTCGACGAGCCATACAACCAATGTGTGAACTCGTCTGATGGATGGGGAATCTTGTGGCACAGGATTTCAATGTTTGTTCGAAATGATGTGTATTACCGGCTTGCCTGTCAAATCTTCTCCCGGCGGATTCTCGTCGGTACAGGAGAAGTAGATCTCCGAAACACCGGATGTCAGCGATACCGCCTTAAACGTTCCCATCAATACTTCGACCGGAACCAACCGACCATTGACGGTACATGTCCATATCGGGTCCCAGTTGTCAATATAGCAAAGAAATCCTGGTTCAGAGGTCGCCGCAGTCAACCGAAGGTGATCGCCGTGGAATATCTGTAACTCCAGACGGCACTGATTCTTCTTCCGGAATTCTCTTGCCGCAGTTACAAACTCCTGCGGCGTGGCATAGTCCAGCCGTGGAACAAGAAAAACTCGCTGGCCATTTTCTGCTCCCAGCATCTCCAAAAGTCCCGGTACCGTCCTGAATTGTTCGACATCACCTGCCAGATTGTCCGGATGAGGAACATACTTTCTCAGAAACTGAATATAGCTCTGATAATACCAATTGCTCAGAATCCCCAGTTGTGCTCGCGATCCAAGGGACACTGTCGACATTGTGAGTACTCGAGGTCGTGAGAATCCCTCCTGAAGCCGTGCCGGAATATCCACAACCTCCCGATGTGTCTGAAAGTCAGTGCTCGAATTAGCCCATTGAAGCCAGCCATATCCGCAAGTCTCCAGAGAACATATGACAAGCATCAGTAACCCCGCAGTGCCGAAGCGTTCGCTCTTCCACCTGGGAATCTGCCAGCGACGGCACAGAATCACCAGCGGCACCAACCCCGCAACTGACAGGACAATGACACTCCAGTAACTATTTTCAGTCCACGTTGCGAGTGGTGCAATCGAGGACTGAAAATAGTTCAACCAGTAGATTTCGGGGGGGGCGAAGAAGACTAAAAGTAACTGAGTGCAAACAATGAGGAACGCGATTGTAATGAGTCGTCGGCTGAACCGCAGTCGCTGTTGCTCGTCGACTATTGTCATCTGTTCAATCCACCAGTTCCAGCTTCGGGCCAGCAGCAGGGCCAGAACCGGCAGCAGGGTAATGTTCATACGGGACCAGACACGCAGTGAGGAGAAGCCAGGGTAGAACTTCCAAAGCACATAAAACAACGGTGAAGATTCACCGAGTGTGATCAGCGTGATAATGATCCAAAGCCCAGCGATTACCATCAGAAATCGTCGCTGATTCAAAGAGTTTTCGCTGCGATCCGTGAGCTGTTCCCAGGCAAACAATCCCATCAGGACCAGCGCAGATACGCCGAAGAAGTACCATCCCTCAGTACACGCTCTGGGCGGATAAATCAAACTGCCCAGCACATCCACCGCGTTCCAGTCATGAGCCGTGCCATATCCCCAGTCACCTCCCTGACGATCAGTCGTCGCGGCCAGCATGAGTTTCATTTCCCGCAGGTAACTCAGGCAGCAGATGAGCGCCGCGCCACAACTGACAGCGATACTGCTCAGCGACACAAGTAAGTTGTTCCATGCATTGTCCGGAAGGAGCGTGACTGATCTACGAGTTGCAGGGCAGATCAGCAGGACAATCCAGAGGCCGACAAGAAACTGACTGTAGTAAGCAAAGTATGGGTAACCCGCGGTCAGCAGGAAATATGATGCAACAAAACAGATCGCTGCTCCCAATGCCCATCGCCTTCTGCGAAAGCAAAGAGTCGTTCCCACCAGCAGCCATGGAATCCAGGCAGCAGAATGCGCCGCGTTTGGAAATCGCAAGAGTTCAGACATCTTCACGGAGGTCGCGAAGACAAGCGCGGCGAGAATGGCGCCGGAACGTTTCTCTCCCAGAACCCGCAACCAGACAGTGATTCCTAATGCGAAGATGGGGAATGCGACCAGAGTAAACACGACGTGGTCCCATTCGGAATAGCCCTCGTTAGCTCGATAGAAATACGGCAATGCAGAGTTCAGCGGATACCACGAGGCAGTAAATGGGTTGGCACGGAATGGAAATCCAGCCGCCTCCGTCGGGGACCAGACTGGCGGTGACAAGCCACGTGATAACAAGTCGACGAGGTACAACTTGAAGCGATAGTACAAAGTGTGAAAGTCGTTGCCTGGCGTGAGTCCGTAGGAGATCAAATAGGGCCAGAAATAAATGAATGGCCAAACAATCAGCAGCAGAAATGTGGTGAGTTCACGGACAACACTCGAACGAAATGATCGAGTCCCTTGTAGCTGGTCGCGATGTTCAGGACTGTTCACATTCGCCATTTTTCAGTCAAACTCTTTATCACAGGAAAAATGCTTCGACCGCTAAACGAGTTCAGACACGACGGCCAACGATCGTTTTAGAGAGAACAACATTTCTGTTTGCCTTTTGCTGATCTGAAAGTGTCGCGTTGTCGTACCGCGAGTGCTTGTAGGATGCGGGACTTATGTATGTTTTCTTGAGACCATACTGAGATTTTTGCGATCTAACCCATATACAGACTCCCGGCAAAGCGTGGTCTGGCCAATTTCTCAATGCGAACGCAACTTTGCTGCTGCGACTTCGACGCGATCAGTTCGGAGTCAATGAGTTGTCCCTGAACGGCGCGATACGTCAAGCCATCCTGCCTGAATGTTGCGATTTCTATTGTGGAATATGAAACTCCTCAATGCACATGTTCCTCGGACAGCGCGTTGGTCTTATCGCCGCCGCCGAGGACATACGCCAGCAGGTCAAAGATTTCTTCTCGCGTCAGTTTGTTGAGCACGCCTTTTGGCATGATGCTGACGCTGCTGGGCGTACGGGATTCGATGTTGAACTTCTTGACAACGTTGAATTTTTCGGGGACGGAAGGGTTATCGATGACTTTGATAATGTCATCGGTTTCTTCGGTGATGAGGCCAGTGATGAGGCCAGTGATGAGGCCAGTGATGAGGCCAGTGATGAGGCCAGTGATGAGGCCAGTGATGAGGCCAGTGATGAGGCCAGTGATGAGGCCGGTGATGAGGCCGGTGATGAGGCCGGTGATGAGGCCGGTGATGACTTTGCCAGACAATAGTTCAATCACGTTGGACTCATACTGCCTCTCGAAACGCCGACGCGCTCTCCAGAATTATCGCAACAATCGCCACGTGAACCACAAAGAATGACCACCCCAAATTTTCAACACCCCAGACTGACCCTCAGCTGCCCGTTGACTGGCGGCGGATCTCGATCTTGCGAGGCATGAGTTCTGTTCGTTTGTTGATTGTAATCCGCAGCACTTCATTGATCAGTTCCGCGTCGACCGCTGACGCATCAACGTCTCGCGGCAGCGGAATGTTTCGGGTAAACTTTGCCCCCCGGCGTTCGTTGAAAAGAATCTTTGCATTCTCCAGTGAGTGAGGGATTGAGGTCCTGCGTTTGTGCGACCTGCGAACAAATCCCTCGCTGACGCGTTGGGTTATGATATTTTCCTGACTTTTCGGCATATTCGTCCCACGCGACTTCGATAATCGCAACTTCAAAACGAACGTGCAAGACGCCCAAAGACTGTCAAAGAACTTGCATAAGCCAATTGAGCGACTCAGGCTCAACAGGTACTTTTCAGTCTTCGCCCGACGCTCGCGTCGAAGTAGGTTCTGGGGTAAATTATCGGCCGATGGAAAACGCCTGATTGACTGGCAGCCTTGTCGGCACGCATCAGACAAGACACAAACAAAGCGGACTTTTTGCTTTTCTGAAGTTCAATTCGGCTCAATGTTCGATACTGAAAGACTGACTGTGACATCCGCATGGACCGCATTGAGAGGACATCAGGAGCAGCGAGCGTTGTTCGAACGTTCGGTGCAGCGCGGCCGTTTATCACATGCGTATGTTTTGACCGGCCCTGATGGGATTGGCAAACGGAAATTTGCTCGCCTGCTGGCTCAATCAATGTTCTGTCGTGGACGTCAGCCGGATCAGATTGACGCCTGCGGAGAATGCCGTGCTTGTCGGGGCTTCCTGGCCGGTACCTGGCCCGACTATATAGAGATTGGTGTTCCCGCAGGAAAGACGGCCATCCCGATTGATTTGATCGCTGGCTCCGACGACAAACGTGGCCGGGAAGGGCTGTGCTTTGAACTGTCGATGTCACCGCAGGCATCTGATCGGCGGATTGCTGTCATCAACGATTCGCACCGCATGCATGCCGAAGGAGCGAACTCCCTTCTGAAGACCCTCGAAGAGCCACCCGCTCAGGCGCTGATTCTGCTTGTCTGCGACAATCCCGATTCCCTGTTGCCGACTATTCGGTCCCGTTGCCAGGTGGTGCGATTTTTTCCCCTCACGGAAAATGACGTTCGCGAGATCCTGATTACCGAAGAACTTGTGGAATCCCCCGAAGAAGCCGCGACCATCGCCGCGATGGCAGAAGGCAGCATCACGCTGGCTCAGCAGTTGCTGAATCCGGATCTGCGGCATTTGCGAACACTTGTGAGTCAGCAACTGGATCACCTGGAGCAAATGAAGCCTGTCGAAATTTCGCGTCAGGTCGCCGACGAACTGGAACGTATTTCTTCCGGGACTGAAGAGCAGCGGCGCAACGGGCAGTGGCTGCTGCGATTTATCGCCGAAGTGCTCAACGGACGACTGCGCAGGCTGACCTCCGGAGATTTCACAGATCCGCTCCTGCAGCGTCTGGGCGTACGCAACGGAGTTGATCTGCTTGCGCCGTTGCTGGACCGCGTGATCGCAGCTGCTCATCAGATTGATGGCAATTCACCCGTGCGACTAGTGCTGGAAGCCCTGTTCGATGACCTCGCACGGCAGTTGCGTCTGGGCCCCGTTTCCGCAAGATAGGCGGATGTAGTTTTCCGCGTCGAAGTAACGATGCGTCAAAGCGTAGAGGCATCGAAGCAACGCGACGAGACAAAAGAGACACACGCGGCACACTGAATGTGCCGTGTGCTTCCCGTGCGGAAATTTCTACAGACCAATCAGCCTGCATTGGCCGTATCTAGAAAAACGACAATCGACGGATTGCCCACGGCTGCGTAGTGGCCAGTAAAGGTCAGTGCTCCGCTGGCATTGTTGACTCGAAACACCGCCACGCTGTCCGCTCGCTGATTGCAACAGTAGAGGAACTGTCCGGTCGGATCAAACGTGAAGCTGCGCGGATAATTGCCGCGAGTCCATTCGTCACCCACGAAGGTCAGTTCTCCCTTCGGCCCGACGGAAAAAATTCCGATGCTGTCATGCAGTCGGTTTCCCGCATACACATATTGTCCGTCAGCGGAAACGAGAATTTCCGAGCAGAAGTTGCTGCCTGCAAATCCTTCGGGCAGGGTCGAAATGGTTTGGCGGGCTGACAATTTGCCGGTCTTGCCGTCGTAGTCAAACAGGACCAGCGTCGACCCTTCTTCCTGAATGGAATAAAACCATTTGCCATTGGGATGAAAATGAAAATGTCGCGGACCGTCGCCCGGCGGAAGGGAGACGGACGGCTGTTCGGCCGGCGACAGTAAGCCTTTTTCAGCGTCGAACTTCCAGACAAAAATCTGATCGAGCCCCAGATCGACATGCAGCACAAATGTGCCGGATGGATCTGCCTGAATCATGTGTGCGTGGGTGCGATCATGGCCGCTGAAAGCAAAGCTGCCGGGCGGAGCATTGGTGGCTCGTGCCGGGCCGATTGGTCCCGCATCATTTTTCACATCCGTTGCTTCGCCCAGACTCCCGTTCGCCACAATGGGAAGGACCGAAACCGAACCACCAAAATAGTTGGCGACCAGGAGAAATTTCCCAGCCGGGTGAATGCTGACATAGGTCGGACCAGCTCCGCCCGATCGGACGGTATTCAGCAGTTCGAGCTGACCGTTTGTTCGATTGATGGCGAAGGCGGTGACAGTGCCTTCATTCGCTTCGCCGACGCGATCGGTTTCATTCGCCGAATAAAGATGAGTCCCCGCAGTATTCACGGTGAGACAACTGGGACTGGTTCCCATTTGCTGAATACCGGCCGGCTTCATCGCGCCTGTCGCACGATCAATCTCAAAAATATGAATGCCTTGACCATTGCCTGGCGGCAAATCTACTTGCGTGGGAAGCACATCCTGCAGCGGCGAACTGAATGTGCCGACGTAGGCAAAAAGCGGCCCGGCCGCGGAACCGGTGCCAGCCACAAGCACGTCATTCAACAGCGGTACGGTTCCCGCGAGAGCAACCGAAGCTTTGAGAAACGAAGCTTTGAGAAACGAAGCTTTGAGAAACGAACGGCGAGAAGAGTGAAGCGGCAGCATGTGGAAAAACCCTGTTCGAGGAAGGCGGCGGTTTAGTAGACGGCAAATCGACAGAAGACACATGGGAACACATTGACTCGGTCGTCATACACGACACCAACGTGGTCGGCACAGTTGGCCGAGATCGCGCGTGGGTTCATACTGCCTTTGCACTACCACGTGATCAATCATCTGTTTCGACCGGCTCAATGGTTTCACCGTTGTCAATTTCCAGCCGACACTTCGGTAGACTGGCGATAAACAGGCGACCGTACGGCTTTGTTAGAACTCGCGGGTCCAGGATGACGACTCGCCCGGTATCGTTTCGATGGCGGATCAGGCGGCCGAATCCCTGCTTCAATTTAATGATGGCTTCCGGAGTCTGATAATCACGGAACGGGTTACCACCGCGAGCTTTAATAGCTTCCAGCCGTGCTTCCAGAAGCGGGTGATCGGGAACACTGAATGGCAGACGCGGGATGATCACATTTTGAAGCGCATCTCCGGGCACGTTGACTCCCTGCCAGAAACTATCGGTCCCGAACAAAACGGCTCGCTCATCCTTACGGAAACGTTCGAGCATCGCGGTTCGCGGCAGGCCTTTGCCCTGGCAGTAAAGGGAAAGGTCATGCTGAGCCAGCCAGCCGGTCAGTCGTTCGGCACAAAACTGCATCATCGAGTAACTGGTGAACAGCACAAACGCGCGACCTTGCGTCTCCAGCAGATGCCGCTGAATCCGTTCGCAGCACTGCTGTTCGAAACGTCGCGCATCGGTGCCCGGATCTGCCATGTTCGTCGACAGAATCAACCGAGCCTGCTGCTGATAATTGAACGGACTGCCCTGGCGAGTCTCATTGCCTTCCGTCAGTCCGACACGCGAGCGAAAGAAGGCGAAATCCTTCGCCCCGGTGGCCAATGTGGCACTGGCCATGATGACCGACGGCACATTGTTATACAGATATTCGCGAAGAATCGGCCCGACCTCCACGGGAGCACTCATCAGCGACAGCCGCTGCTTCTGAGCGCCCGTACGTTCCACCCAAAACACCGAATTCCCAACGCTCTGACGAACCCACGACAGCAGATTATCGGCCAGCAGCTTGCAGCGATCCGATGCCGACTGAAGCTCCACCTTGTTGGCTTCACTGGTCGCGTTTGACGCGGCTTCCGCAATCATGATGGCCAGCGCGCTCAGCTCCGGGGACAAATCATTGTTGATTTCCATTGGGCCGGTCAGGCGACCGTTGGACTTGCAGAATCTTGCGGCCCAGTCGGAAGTATCGAGAAAGAATCGCATCGATACGGCGCGAATCTTCTGCACCTGTTTCTGAGCGTCGACAAGATTATGAGTCACCAGCAGACCGCGCTGAGACTGATCGTTGTACAGCCGATTCATCAGATAGTCGACCTGACCTTCCGAGACCGACAGGCCCAGATGATCGGCAGCGACGGCTTCAACTGTATGCGCTTCGTCAAAGATGACAGTATCGTATTCGGGCAGAATACTGGCATCGTCGCGACGCAGTGACAGGTCGGAAAAGAACAGCGCATGATTCACGATCAGTAGGTCTGCATTCCAGACTCGCCGTCGTGCCGCATAATAAAAGCAGTCCTGATGATTCGGACATTTTTTTCGCAGGCAGTCGCCGTGGTCGCTGAGCACCTCATCCCAGACATCCGACTTCGGCTGGAATGACAGGTCAGAACGACTTCCGTCTTTTGTCGTATGAGCCCACTGGCGAATCATGGCCAGTTGCCGTTGTCCGTCCGGCTCAAACATCGACTTCTGCGACGATCGCTGAACCGCCTTATCAAGCCGTCTCAGACTGATGTAGTTGCCTCGCCCCTTGACCAGCACGGCAGAAAATTCCACCGGCAACACGGCCTGCAGAAACGGAATGTCGTGGTTGATCAGCTGTTCCTGAAGGCTGATCGTATGCGTCGAAACGATGATTCGTTTTCGCTTCTGATCTTCGCCCTCGTTCCCCTGATTTCCCTGAGCCGACAGAATGGCAGGGATCAAATACGCAAAGCTTTTGCCTACACCAGTTCCGGCTTCAGCAATAAGATGCTTTTTCTTTGCCAAAGCCGCCTCGACGGCTTCTGCCATCGCCAGCTGTTCCGGACGCGGCTCGTAGCCGGGTAGACGCCGTGCAATCACTCCTCCGGGACCAAGCACGTCAGCAACAGAATGGACGTGCTGATTCATAGGGGCTCCTGAAAATGACGGGCAACTCGGACCGACTGGCCAGAGCCGCTGTTGTCGCCAAATTGTTTGCGATCAACGCGGTGAAGTCACAATCGTGAGCAGTTGCGCGAGAATTGCAAGCCTTTCCAAATCACTCATTTGAAACTCGGTCCCCGGGATGCCTCCCAGAGCCTGAATGACCCCGCAGCTGGCACTGTTTGAGCCCAGCAGAGGAACGCCCATCATCGAAATGCGTCCCATTGTCGAGAGTCTTGGTTTCTCGGAGGGCGCTTCACGCCACTGATCAACCAGCAGCAGACACTCCTGCTTCCGTGCCACATGGTCAATTACTTCCTCACAGATAAACGCAGACTTGCATCCGTCGCGACATTCCATCGCAGAGACTCGGAATTCGCCGCTGCCTCCAGGTTCGATTGCCGCAAAAATAAATTGCGTGGCCTGCGGAAAAAACTGAAACAGCAACTCGAAGACCGCCTGTTGCCGAATTGCGATCGTGCATGTCTGAAGAATTTCCGTCAGCCGCAGCATTTGAGACAGCTTTCGGACGCTGTTGGTTGCGGCCAATGTGGAGATCGACTGATCCCGCAGCGAAATCTGCCCGCAAATTTTTTCCCGATAGCCCTTGAACGCGCCCTCAACGACAACCGCACCCAGCGCGTTTCCGGCTTGAGCCGACATGTGGCGAATGGATTCGTCCGGATCGTCGACTGCCGGAAATCCTGGATTTCTGTCGGCAGAGGTCGATGAAACGATCTCTTCATTTGACTGCAGAAAGATCAGCACATCAAGGCCGATCTGAATCTGGTCGCCGTGGTGCAGCCGGGATGCAATGCTGATTTTTTGCCCATTGATCAGCGTGCCGCGGGAACTTTCGTTGGTTAACGTGCAGAAGTCTGTTCCACACTCAATCAACGCGTGCAGCTTGCTCACAATCGGCGACTGAAGCTTCAGATCACAGAATCCTGAACGACCAATTCTGGTTACACCAGGGGGAAGTTCAATGAGCTGCTCGGAGCCGTTGATATTTTTTTTCAGGCGGGCCATGAGTCGCTCTCGGATAAGACTTTTACCCCGTGTTACGTTCCCGATCTCTTTCCAGTGTACCCATATCTCGCATGTGCTCAAGAAACCAAGGCGTGCAATCGCGGAGGAAAATCAGCCATTATGATCTCTGGTATTCACTTGTCCCTCGCCGTACCCTTTGCTGCCAGTCGTCCCTCGAATCCAGTGTTTTTGACCATACCCATCGAAAGACGATCGACACAGGCTGACAATTTCCAGTGCCACGCGCCAGAATCTCGGTCCCGATTGAGTCACGACTTTTCTGAAAGCCCGAATCTACAGATGAATTCACATCATATGAGTATTACCCGCCGTCCCGTATCCATGATTGCGGCAATCATCACTCTTTTTGGTATCCACTCGATGCACAGTTTCAGTGCACAGGGTTTTGCGGCTCCCCCTGAAGGAATTCCTGCGGAGGCTCAGCAATTTTCTGAGACCAGCGCGGAATCGCCGGAAGCGTGGCAGCTGAACAATGATCTTTATCTGGCGCTCGAAACATTCACGCCAGAAACTTCCGTCAGGATCCCGCGGCTGGCCAACGTGGTTCGGACAATTTCATGGCAGTCAGATCCTGAATCTCGCCTGAATCTGCAGCCCGAGCCGTCGCACTGGATAATTCGTGCGGGGGTCGCTCCGGCAGGCACAAGCCCAATCCTGGTGCTGAAACTCGACGCCCCTGCGCGACTCTTTCAGGATCCGATGATTGTAACACCTGATTCTGACAACACGATTTTTCTCGCCGCGAAGTTCGCCAGCACTCATGGGGAAAACCTCCGCTTCGAACCGCAGCCGCACAAGAACACGGTCGGCTACTGGAGCAATCCGAAAGACACGGCGGACTGGCACTTCCAGGTCACGATGGCCGGAGCCTACGAAATCGATATCCTGCAAGGTTGTGGCACAGGCCATGGCGGAAGTCAGGTGAAGCTGGAGGTGGAGAATCAGGACGTGAACTTTAAGGTGCACGAAACGGGTCACTTCCAGAATTTCATTTGGCGGACGATCGGCACTGTTCAACTGACGAAGGCCGACAAGACAAAACTGGCGATCATCCCGCAGAAAAAACCGGGTGGTGCAGTCATGGATGTGCGAGCCGTTCGACTTGTTCCCACAGGCGCGAAAAGAACTTTCGATTCAGAACTGGCTGATCCAAATTCATTGCCGAAGGCGAATGACGAATAACCTGAGCACTCCGAGCCCCATGACCACTCCATCAAATTCCTGTTGGCGAAGAGACAGGTGTAAGTTACGCCCGCCGCTCCGTCGGCGGGAAAGACGATTTAGCCACGGATGTGGCAGTAGGTTGGACATTCTTGTCCGACACGTGCGCGAGTGATCTGCCGAGGGTCACAGCGGCGCGAGTGTTCAGTTTTCAGGACGGACATCGAGTCGAATTTCTGACCGCGGATAGCGCGGATCACACGGATAGAAATCGCAGGGGAACTGGCTTGCGCCTTGTGAGGCTGAAAGTCAGCTTCCCGTGTCACGAAATCTATTTCGATTTCTTACCCTTCTTCAGTTTGCTCTTCGCAGCGGCACTGGCTTTCGCCTTCGCTTTGCCGCTGGTCGCAGTCTCGGTGGAGCCGCCAAAAACCTTGTCCCAGCCGCTGACGAATTTCTTGGATGCGCCCGTGTGAACTGTGTATCCGGTCATCTTTTCTTGCCGTCCTTCTGTAGAGGTAAAACGTCAGGGGTTGTCGTCCATAAATAAAACAACCCTGCGTCCGGAAGGATGCAGGGTTGCGTAAATTTCGTCAAGTGTTGGCGAGAAAGGAAGCCTTCCTTCCAACATCATTTCGTCATGCTGGCGTTGAAGCCGCTTCTGCTTCCGGAGCCGGTACGTCGACGCCGCCCGTAAATTCCAGCTGCTTCTGATCGCCCACTTCTTTCACGCTCACGTGAATCGCGTTCTGACCATCAAAGGTGCCTCGCAGAAGTTCTTCTGACAGAGGATCTTCGATAAATCGTTCCACGCTTCGACGCAGTGGACGAGCACCATAGTCCAGACCGTCATCGACTTCGCCCTTGTCGATGATGAACCCGCGAGCTTCGTTGCTGAGCACGAGACGCTTGCCGCGTTCCTGCAGACGATCGTAAACTTTGGCCAGTTCGATATCGACAATCTGCATCAGTTCGACGCGAGTCAGCTTGCGGAAGACTACAACTTCGTCCAGACGACCGAGGAACTCCGGCTTAAACTGACGCTGCAGTTCATGCATCAAGTTGACCTTCATGTCTTCGTAGGACTTTTCAACATCGCGATCACGCAATGTGTGCAGACCCATGTTTCCGCCGTGAGCCATCTTGCTGGCACCCGCGTTTGTGGTCATGATCAACACAACGTTCTTGAAGTCGACTCGACGCCCAAAGCTGTCCGTCAAATGTCCCTCTTCCATGATCTGCAGCAGCATGTTGAAGACGTCCGGATGAGCTTTCTCAATTTCGTCGAGCAAAACAACCGCGTACGGACGGCGACGAATCTTCTCCGTCAACTGACCGCCTTCTTCAAAGCCGACGTAACCCGGAGGAGCACCGATCAGACGGCTGACGTTGTGCTTCTCCATGTACTCGGACATGTCGATCTGAATCAGAGCGTCCTGATCGCCGAACATGAATTCGGCCAGAGTCTTCGCCAACAGAGTTTTACCAACCCCAGTTGGACCCGAGAACAGGAACACACCGGTTGGACGCTTTGGATCTTTCAATCCACTCCGACTTCGCCGAACGGCTTTGCAGACCTGAGTGATCGCCTGATCCTGACTGATGACTCGCTTGTGCAGTTCAGCTTCCATCTGAAGCAGACGAACCGCATCTTCACTGGACAATCGAGTCAGCGGGATGCCTGTCATCTTGGCAACCACTTCCGCAACCACTTCGGCATCAACCACGCCATCAGTTTGGCGGGACTTCTCACGCCATTCTTCGGTCAGTTGATCCTTCTTCTTGCGAAGCTTGTCAGCCTGATCACGGAACGAAGCGGCCTTTTCGAACTTCTGCTCGGCAACGGCTTCTTCTTTCGCAGTGTTCAGTCGCTGGATTTCTTCTTCCAACTCTTTCAAGTCCGGTGGACGAACCATCGATTTGAGTCGTACGCGAGCGCCCGCTTCATCGATTATGTCGATCGCTTTGTCGGGAAGACAACGAGCTGTGATATAACGAGTTGACATCTCAACCGCTGTCTCAAGAGCGTCATCGGTGATCTGGACGCGATGGTGTTCCTCGTAGCGATCGCGAAGGCCTCGCAGAATTTCGACAGCCTGCTTTGGCGATGGTGGTTCAACCATCACCGTCTGGAATCGTCGTTCCAGAGCAGCGTCTTTCTCAATGTACTTACGGTACTCGTCCAGCGTCGTGGCACCGATGCACTGGATTTCTCCCCGGCTCAAGGCTGGCTTCAGCACGTTCGAAGCGTCGATGGCACCTTCTGCACCGCCAGCACCAACAAGTGTGTGCAATTCGTCGATGAACAGAATGGTGTTCTTGGCTCGACGAACTTCGTTCATTACAGCCTTGATGCGTTCTTCGAACTGACCACGGTACTTGGTACCCGCGACCATCATCGCGAGGTCGAGCACGATAATGCGCCGATCGGCGAGAATATCGGGAACAGAGCCGTCGACAACCATCTGGGCAAAACCTTCGACGATCGCCGTCTTGCCAACGCCCGCTTCGCCCAGCAGAACTGGATTGTTCTTCTGACGACGGCACAGGATCTGAATCACTCGTTCGATTTCTGATTCGCGTCCGATGACTGGGTCCAGCTTCTTCTGCTTGGCCAATTCAGTCAGGTCGCGACCGAAACTGTCCAAAGCCGGAGTCTTGCTGCGGCTGGCGCCCTTAGTGGCAGCGCCACCGGCACCGGCACCGCCTGCCGCTCCACCGCGTTCTTCAGAACCCGGCTCGGCGGATTCCATGCCATGACCCAGCAGGTTCAGCACTTCGTCACGAACATCTTCCAGCTTCAGCCCGAGGTTCATCAAAACCTGAGCAGCCACGCCTTCCTGCTCACGCAGCAGACCGAGCAGCAAATGCTCTGTGCCGACGTAGTTATGGTTGAGGTTTCGCGCCTCATCCATGGCATATTCAATAACCTTCTTGGCACGCGGTGTCTGAGGCAGCTTGCCCATTGTCACCATGTCCGGACCAGTCTGGACGATCTTCTCGACTTCATTGCGGATCTTTCGCAGATCCACGTCGAGATTTTTCAACACGTTCGCTGCGACTCCGGAGCCTTCCTTGACCAGTCCCAGCAGGATATGTTCCGTGCCGATGTACTCGTGATTAAATCGCTGAGCTTCCTGGTTGGCCAGTTGCATCACTTTCCGGGCACGATCTGTGAAGCGTTCGTACATTCGACTTCCTCGTTTTCGAATCTTCTTTTAAAGCCCTGTGACCGAAGCCTCAGGAACCAAATGTCGCCTGACACACTGAATCAGGAACATATTGACTGGTTCATTTAGTTGACAGTCTCAGGTCGCCCTGATCTGTCCAGTAAACTACGTTTTTCCGCCCCCGGACTTCCAGGAGCCACTTATGTGAACTCTAGCGCCCAGTAGCGGTATTATGGCAGAATTCCGCTGAAATTTGACCAGTACCGACCCAAAAAGTACGTTTGAAAAGCCTTGCGGGGTCGAACCATAATCTCGCGTTCACAAAAACCCGAACAACTTAAGCGAAGCACACTGACAACTCACAAGATCCTGACAACCGATCAATTCACCCTGTCAGTTTGACAGTGGCCCACCGGAAACAAACTGCCGAAGCCTTTTCAGCGAATGCCATACCGAATTCTAGGAGGCGTAGTGGAAAGGGACAAGACAAGCCATCTCGCCTTTCCCTACAAACCTCCCGATCGCCCTTCACAACCACCTCATTCTTCCGCCCCGTCAACCCACTCGCCGAATCACGAGAATGGGCAGTTAGCAAAATTTCACAATTGGGGCTTCGGGTTGGTATGACGATTGGTTCACAAAGACGGGTTTTGGGCTCTGGACTCTGGGCCGAATATCACAACTACGGTGGCCCGATGCTCTTTGAGCGAACCTTCCCCTCGCTCCCGTTCCAGGCAGAGTTTGCCAGACAACTGGCAAAGCACTGGTTTCGACCCCGTGGATGATTTCTGTTCCTGCTGGCGATGCCGAACGGTCGGCCCATTTCGACGCGTCGCGGACAACTTTTCTTTCAGCCTAACAACTCACTTTGGTCCAGGCGACTGGTCCGGTGCAGGTGTCGAGTCCATCACCGCCATCCACAACACCCAGGAGGGTAAAGGTCAAGTCAATCGCAATCAAATCGTCACCGCCGAGTGATAATCAATGGTTAGCCAATCGCCTTCAAGATTGGCACCGGTGATTTGTACGCCCAGCAACAGACTCAGCTTGCGAACCGCCACGACCTGGTTTTTCCGTGGATCAAGGATTTCCAGATTCTGTCCTTAGCGGCGAAGCACGATCTGGTCCGCACCAATGCCTGTCGTCGCGAACAAAAACTCCTGAGTAAGCTTGGAAATAAACACGTCATTGCTGCCAGCGCTGGTCAGGTTGAACGTCCCGGCTCCGGGATCGAAGTCCACTGTGCCTGAAAAATACCCGGTCGAATAGACGTTTCCCGCACTGTCCGTCGCGATGGCCTTGCCAACATCATCGCCTGTTCCGCCGAATGCACTGGCAAAGGCGAAATCGCCGGTCAGCAAACAACGAGATTCCAATCGTTAAAATACGCTCCACGGCGATCGTCGAAAACGACGTGACGGTGCCTTAGGCACGGTAAGGCAACAAACGCTTCAAGGCAGTGCCAAACAAATTTTGTTTCGGAGTGCAAATCATGGCAAAAGCTTTCGTGTGAGATGGCAAAAAAACGGGAACCCAACTCTGATAATCCTGACAGCAGGCCAGCAGCATGACGCTGGCCCTTGAAACGGTGCCATTTGGTGGTTGGTAGAGGCGGTGCCACAGAAAGCGGTGTCAGGCACGAATGACGCTGTCGCATACGTAAGTTAAATCCGGCGCAGGACGTTCACAATTGTTTGCTGAGCACGTTTCGGGATTGTTGGGTTCCGTATACATTTCATCCAAAGCCTGAGTCATGCCAAAATCACTGTCACATTCTTTCACTACTTTTTTTTCTTCGGGCGGATGATCCACGCGGCAATTCCCGCGATCAGCAGGATTGGCAGCAGGAACTTCACGCGATTAATAAACACGGCCACCAGCACAATCATCGCGAGGCGGCTACGAGTCAACGCGGGCCACGATGTCGGACGCGGTGTGACGGGTATAACCAGCCAGATGGCACCCAAAACGATACTGATCCGCATCGCGGCGGCTGGCCACGCGGAATCCGCGATGCCAAACGTCAGGCCCAAGACCGCAAGGATCAGACAGCCGAGCGCCGCCCAGCCCATGCGACGACGGCGTTCAATCAGAGGAGGGTCAGAGACGGTCATGAGCAGCAGATTGGCATTATTTTTCGAGTTCCAGATAGAGTGGCAGATGCCTGTAGTAAACTTCAAGCATCAGCAGATTAACACATGTGAGGTAATGCCGTCCTCCACCGCTGGCCCACTTCTCGGGAGTGGGGCGAGCCGGGTCCCAGCTGCCGCTCAACGGACCGGTCTTGCTTTGCGTTGATGTCAGCAGATCTCGCAGTCCTGCATTCCATTCATTCCAGTATTCGCCCTGCATGTGAAACATGACCTGCGTCGCGTAATACCAATAATACGAATCCCGCTGACCGAAATCAGGCAATCGTGTTCTGAGAAAGTTGGCTCCTGCAATCAGCTGCGGATCATCTCGTTTGGCTCCCAGATATTGTCGCATCAGCAGGCCTTCCGCGGTCATCGCAGGACTTGGCTGGCTGCTGGGATGATAACTGAACTGGCCGACTGCGGTTTTGCTCTGCACAGAATCCAGCCACCGCGCCACGTTGGCGTAGGCCGTGTCGGGAATTTTCAGCCCGGCCATCTCACCGCTTTTCAAGGCCATCAGTTGCCAGCCCGAGACCGATGTATCCGATTCAAACTGAGGCCGATATCTCCATCCGCCAAATTGAGGATGCTGAGAAGCCACAATGAAATCCAGAGCCCTCTGAGCTGGCTCTTTCAGTGCGGCATCCTTTGTCAGCCCATAAGCCTCACAAACGGCAATCGACGCGATTCCATGACTATAGAACCAGACGAATTCGGTCTCATCCGAAAACAGATCTCCGTCCGGTTTCTGCCGATCCAGAAGCCATTTCATGCCGCGACTGACCGCTTCCTGATACTTGCCTGATTGATGAGTGTATCCGGCACCAAGATAGGCCAGCAGAGCCAGTCCTGTGGCCGCACTGTCAGACTTAAAACTTCCCTGTCCGAGGTTTGGCTGATCGTCGCCAGGGAAATCGTTGATGCTCCAGTGACCATCGGGATACTGATTTCTGGTCAACCATTCGAGACCTCGTTCAACGGCTTCCTCCGATGGTTCCGAGCCTCCCAATGTTCTTGCGGCTTTGCGTCGCGCGGTTGTGGTTCGCATGGAAAGGCTTTCAGGAATTCTCGCTTCAGCCGAACCGGCTCGAGCTTCCACCGAACGTTTCACCAGTCCTCCGACAGCATCTGCGGAGGCGAGACTTGGGCGATCGGTTCCTGTTCCGGTACGTCCTGCACTGGTCGCAACTTTCAGCGGCTGTGACCCCGATCCCGGCGCCGCAGTTGGAGTGCCAGCGGGTCCGTTGGCTCCCGGCAGTCCTGCCGAACGCCGCCGCACACTGCTCAAGGCTGGTCCCGCCACAAGTCCCTTGCCAGCCGCGGCGGACTGAGGTCCTGCGTAGACCAGCGTACCGCTCTGCTCGGCTTCAACCATGCCCGACGGCAGGCCGCTGGTACCGCCAGTTTCGCTGCGGGCGATCGGTCGTCGCGACGGCGTGCTGGATGCGAGCCCTTCGGTTGCGCCAAGTCGGGCGCTCGGGTCCGTACCACGAGCGTTCGATGCCATGGACGCGGAAGCCCGGCTGCCCGTTGCGGAGAGCGCTGCCGTTGATGGTGAGCCGACTGAACTTGTTCCCGCAGTTGCCGTGCCGGGAGTTCCTGACGTGGCGGACGATGGCAACCCCGTGGTTCGGCGACCGACGGACGCTGTCGCTGGTCCGGCAAGTACCGATGGACCGCCAGCTTTGCCCGTTTGTCCCGCCTCGGCAACGCCCGACGACTTGACTGTCGAACCGACGGCGCTGGCCTGTCGACCGTTGCCCGGGGAAGTGGACATCGCAAGCGGCTGACCTCCGGATTCTCCAGGCTTTGGCAGAGCGCTGCCACCAGCGGCTCGCGCGACTTTTGTCGTGGCCAATGTCCCGCTTGCCGGTAATCCTCCCGGGACGCCTGACGCGGCCGGTGACGATCCGGAGGCCGCCGAGTTCGCCGGCAAATTGGCCCTTGATCCACGCGATCCGGCGGTTGCCAGAGCGGATTCTGAAATCTGCGGTGCGTCAGATCCGTCCGCTGTGGCGACCGCTGCGTTCTCGGACGAAGTATCTCCGACAGCAGACTCAGATGTCGCGGCCTGGCGGGACATGGAAACTGCGCCTCCGTTTTCAGGCGTCGACTGTGACGAATCGCTCGACGTCGCCGCACGCAACGCTGCACTTTTTCCGATCGCCTGACTGGCGACAAAGGAGGGCGATGCCGCTGCCATCTGAGCGGACTCATCGGCAGCTTTCGCGGTCTGACGTGCGACGTTCAGACTCTGCTCCTGCACTTCCGCCTGATCAGCGGCTGCAGTCTGCACTTCAACGGACTCTGCCGCGGCTGTTGTTGCCTTGACCTCCGTCACCGATCGGGAGTTCTCGGCGGCGGCCATGGTTTCCGGGATAATCGAAGCGTCCGTTCGCGCGGCTTCCAGCCGCGCAGCCTTAGGTTGTTGTGCAGGAGTCACAGGCTCGTCCAGCTCGCGATCTGTCATCGCAAGTTCGGAATCTTGCTTTTGCTGTTCGACTCGGGCCTCCAGCTGTGCCGCGTCCGCCGCGGCGGTTGAAGTTTCCGGTTGTTCGACGGCCATCAGCTCGGGCGCAGCACTTTCCGCCATTTGCCGTTCGAGCTCTGCTGCGGCTTCGGCAGACATATCAACACGTTCCTGACGTTCCGGAGTTGGAATGGCTTCTGCCTGCTGAGGCTGTGCGGTGTCTGCCGTTTCAGGCCTGGTGGCCTCTGCAATCTGCATCTCGGACCGTTCGGCCTCGAGCGTTTTTTCCGGAGTTTCGCTTTCGGATTGTTTTTCCCATGGCTTGTCCGGAGCAGGAAGTTCCATCCCCGCGTAATCAGGCAGAGTAAATTCTTCGCGGGGCACGTCGGAGGCATCTGCGGCCTGATCTGGATTTGGCTGCAGGCCTCGAAAGTCCACCGACGTCATCGACAGACAAAGCAGAAAATGAATCAAAAGGCTGAGCCCAATGGCCCACTGCAGACGACGCTTGATAACGCCCCGAAGCAGGAACGTGACACTGATCAGCATCACCACCAGTCCGGCGGCCCATGCGATCTGTCCGCCGAGATGCTGCATGCCAGGCAAAGGCACAACTGTTGCGTCGGTAAAAACGGCCGCCATGCCCTGGAGAGAGATGATGCCACAGGCCAGAGAAATTCCTATGGCCGCAAACATCCGCATCCGCTGAGGCGTTGTCAGTTCGTGCAGCTCTTCCTCTGACAGTCGGATCAGATCTCTCATGGGCTGCCACCCTCCGTCGGCTCTTCAGGCGGAATCACAGCCACTCGATAATCGCGAATCTTCGCCTGATTACAAAGGCTCATCACATGCGCAATATGCTTCCAGTCGGCTCGCTCATCCCCGCGAATCACCACCGGCTGCGTTCCCGGATTATTAACGCCGGCTCTCTGCAATCGTTCGGCCAGTTGCAATTCGCTGTAAATTTCCCCGCTGACAAAGAATTGCCCTTCGGCATTGATATTGACGACCATCTCTTTCGGACGCATCACCATCGGCATCGCGGCGACCGCATCCGGAAGGTGAGCGTCGAGCGCGCCTTCGGAAGAGGCTTTGGATTCCTCCTCAAATCGACTGGCCACCATAAAGAACAGCAGCAGCTGAAACACGCAGTCGATCATGGGCGTCATGTCGATCATCCGCTGACTGGCTCGCTTATGCTTTTTGATCTGAAATCGCATCGCTAGGATTTCTCCCCGGCGGCCGCGACCGTGCGAGTCGGCTTGACATCTGCAACGGCCGACAGTTTCTCCTTGTCCTGACTGTTTCCTCTGCCGGATGTGGCTGACGCAGTGCTTCCTGAGGATGCTGCTGAGCCCGTCGAACCGGCGGTTGTGGCGATCGATGCGGAGTCCACTTTGGGAGTTGTTCCCTTGAGAATCACCCCGGAGGCATCACTTTTTCGAGCGACTCTCCACTTGCCTTCGAATCGCTCGAACAGCGGCACGATCTCGTTGAAGACATCTTCCATGCCCCGTAGCAGTCGTTCAATTCGACCTTCCAGCAGGTTGGCAATAATAATGGCTGGAATTGCAACGCAAAGCCCGGCAAAGGTCGTGACGAGTGCCGTATAAATGCCCTGGGCCAGTTCCTGACCTTTGGCAGAACCAGTCGATGTGGAGGTACTGATAACCATGAACGCCATGATCATCCCCTGCACCGTGCCCAACAGTCCGATCAGCGGCGAAATGCTGGCGACCACATTGATGGGCCGAATATTCTGGGCCATCAGATCGGCTTCGCGTCCCACCGCATCTTCAACGGATTTCTCAAGCTCTGCCTGCGGTCTTCCGACTTTCAGAACCGCAGCCTGGAGAACTCGACCAAGCGGCGAACGATACTTCTGACAAACATCAAAGGCCAGACGCGGATCGATGCCGTTTGTTTCCTGATTCAGCTTCTGCAATGTTTTCAGCAGGCCTTGAGGAATGATTTGGCCTTTCCGCAGGGCAATTCGCCTTTCAATCGCATAGGCCAAAACGACTACCGAACACAGAGCGATGGGAATCATAAAGACGCCGCCCTGTACGGCCAGATCCCACAGGAATGGCAACGGCAGCGGAATGCCCAGCCGAATCAGCTCATTGGAGATTTTCAATGTCCCTGTACTCGCGGCTGGAGTCGCGGCCGGCGACCTTGCCTGAGGACCGGTCTCTGGCTGAACCTGTTCGTTCGACGTGTCCGAAGTCACAGCCGCATCGTCCGGAGACTGAGCGACTGCATTCTGAGAAGCGGCTGTGAACACCGTCAGCAGCACGATCACCAGCCAACTGATTCGCCATTGAGCGTTCAGCCGAGCAGACAGGATTTGAGTCATGGTTGTTCACTTGTTATGAAGATACAAAGCCTGAGTTCGGTCTGTCGGTAGTCCGTTGGCGGCAATCCCGTTCAAAAAGTAGCAGGCACACTCCGTGTGCCGTCCGCCAAGCTGCGAAAACACTGTTCTTCTTGCGGCTGCGACACATGGAATGTGCCTGCTACTATGAATAGTTCAACGGTATTGCCGTTGGCGGATGGTCAGTGGCGGTTAGAGAAGTTCCTCTTACAGCTCCGCCAGCCGTTTCTTTGCCTCGGCCACTTTAGAATGTTCGGGGAATTTTTCGATCATTTGCTGATAGCAATTTTTTGCCTGATCCACATCACGCAGCACTTCAAAACAGCGAGCCGCCTCGAACCAGGCCATGGCCGACCATTCCTTATGACTGTACGCAAACGCAGCTTTCAGAAAATGCCTGGTCGCTTCCTTGTGATTCTTCTGAGCAAAGTAAGACTCGCCAATCATAAACCTGGCTTTTGCCGCAGTTTCGGTGTCAGTTTCTTCCGTCACCTTCTCATAATAGGTCACGGCCTCGTTCAGCTTGTCCTGCTGCTGAAGAGCCCAGCCTGCTCCGTAACGAGCTTCCGGCAACAGATCAAAATCCGGAAACCTGTCCAGAACCTGTCGGTGGAATTTGAAACTCGCGTCCCACTGTTCCAGTGCCGCAGCGCATTCGCCAGATCGATACGTCGCCAGTGCCTGATAAGTCGGATTATTCGCTGCGATCACAGCCGCGTACTGAGCCATCGCGGGGGTCCACTGCATCTGTTTGTAAAGACATTCGGCAACCAAAAACTGAGCATCGCCCGCCAGCGAGCCGCTCGGATACGTCTTCAGCTGCTCTGAAAAAGCGTCCGCTGCTTCCGGAAATTTGTCCGCCTTGAAGTAACTCCAGGCCAGCTTATGAGCCGCCTTTTCACCGAGATCCCCGGCATCTGTTCGGGCTCGTGTTTTTGCATAGACGTCTGCGGCTTCTGCATACTTGCCCGCTTCGTAGAACGATTCGGCGACGCGAAACAGACTTTCAACAGCCAGCGGACTTTCAGGATACTCATTGGCCAGCCGCTGAAAAGCCGCGTCCGATTCTGCTTTCTGGCCGGATTCAAAACACGCCCATCCGAGTTCGTAAAGAACTTTGTCGGCGTCAGCATACTTTCCATCGGTCTGCAGAATGCCTGAATAGATCTTCGCGGCGTCCGCAAACTTTTCCTGCCCGGCGAGAGACAGCCCAATCAGATATTGAGTGTCCAGGGTGTCCTTTTGCGGCGGGCCGGTTTTCAGAAACTCGTTCGCTGTGCCTGCGGCTGCTGCAAACTGCCCGAGCTGAAATTCGGCCATTGCCTGCACATACAGCCCCTTGCCAGCAAGTTCAGATTTGCTGTATCGCTGCGTCAGTTCATTCACCGCTTTGACGGAATCCTGAAACTCATTCTTTTTGAAATGCGACCAGCTCAGCCCATACTGAGCATGTGAAGCAAATGTCCCCTCAGGCCATTTGCTGACGACCGTTGTGTACTGAGTCACCGCTGTGTTGAAATCATTTTCCAGATAAGCCATTTCGCCAAGCCGAAATGTCGCTTCTTCCGCAAGCATACTTTCAGGGAAGTCGGTCTTCAGCTGATTCAGACGCGCTGCCCCATCCTGCGGTCGATTCAGACGACGATACACGTCGGCCAGGGTCAATAATGTCTGTTCCGATTGGTCGCGTGTCGGCATTGTTTTCAGAGACATTTCAAACGTCTCGGCCGCTTTGTCCAACTGTTGCTTTGCGAGAAAGCATCGTCCAGTAATGGCCAGAGCTTCGCTTCTCAAGGTGGGATCTTTCAGATCGTTCAGAGCGGCTTCAAGCACTTTCAAAGCATCATCATGTTTTTCTGCCAGCTGCAGTGCGAGTCCCAGTCGTACTTTGGCCTGCGGTGCATTGGGATGTGCCGGGCTGGTTTTTAGAAACGTCCGATAGAGTTGTTCGGCATCGCTGAATTCCCGAAGCAACAGCCTCGATTCTGCGCCGATGAACTGCACGTCAGGAGCCAGCCTGTCGTTGGGATACTGCTGCAAAAATGTGTTGCTGTTCGCCTTTGCTGAGGCATGATCGCCGAGATCCAAAGCCGTGAGGGCCGACATGTAGCGAGCCTGGGAAGCGAGTTCTTCATTGGGATATTTTTGAGCGAACTCCCCGTACAAAGCCACTGTTTCCGCTCGCCGTTCGGGAAGGTCGTACAACGCATCAATGCGAGCCAGCATTAGTTGCGGAAACGCGGGGCTCTGAGCATGCCTGGCCATCGCAGCATCGAGCACCGCGAGAGCGTCCGCCGGTTTCTTTTCCTTCAGCAGTGATCTGGCAATCCACTGACTGGCTTCGGCCGCTTCCGGAACATTTCGCGCGGCGACGTTTTCCAGCCCCGATCGCGCCAGAGCGTATTTTCCGGCAAGGTAATAACACTTGGCTCCCGCGAGCACAGCGTTGTCGTAGTTTTTGGTCTTTGGGAATTCACGCGGCACGTTCCAGTAGACTGCTCCAGCCTGCTCAAACTTATTCAGTTCGTACAAACATCTCGCCTGCCGAAGCATCGCGGTATCCGCCAGAGAAAACTCCTTCGCCGCACTGACCCGTTCAAACTGCGCCTGAGCCTCCGCGAACTTCTTTACCGTAAACAAAGATTCAGCCTGACGCATCTGCACTTCCGTAAGCAACGGATGCTTCGGAAACCTGGCCTGAAACGAAGCGAACGTTTTCTGAGCCTCAACCGGTTGCTGTTGAGTTTCCTGACAAACGCCGAGAGCATACAGCGCATCGGGCACCAGCTCATCTTTTGGAAACTGCTGAACCAGTTCCGTGTAACTGTCGGCCGCTTCTTTCAGCTTGTTCTGGTGATAAAGACTTTCACCGCGATAAAACAGCGCGCGGCTGACGAATTCGCTTTTGGGGAACTCTTTAGGAACTCGCGCAAAATTCAGCTCTGCCTTTGCATAGTCTTCCGGCTTCTTCGATTCCTGAGCAATGCTGTACAAGGCCGTGCCAAGATTCAGCAGAGTCTGATCGAGAAGTGTGAATTTGGGATAACCCTGAACCACTTGATCAAACGTCGCAACGGCCTGTGGATACTGCTTCGCCTGCAGTTGACAGGTTCCCAGATAATGCGTGGCTTTGTCGACACGCGGGTCCTGCGGAAATTTTTTCAGGAAGCCCTGCCACTCTTCAATCGCCGGCTCGTACAGTTTTTGATTCTGAAAGCCAACTGCGACAGCAAACTGACGAGTCGCCTGCTCAGTCTCCTGCCCGCTGACACAGTTCGCGAACCCTGCGATGAAGCAAACCACCAGAACCGTGGGAAGACCAAAACTGTTCTGCAACCTGGGCCAAGGCATGGCGAAGTCCCCTGAGCTGTGTGGGACATTGAGGCAATGATTAAAGACAACAAGATGCTTACCCACTTCCGTCCGCACGCCGCCCGATAATACGACTGCTTGTAACCATTGTCAAACTGGGCGCCGCCTGCGAGCGGGTAGTTGATTTAAGTGGGATCGGCTTCCAGCCTGTCATTGCTCTGCAGCAACCAGTGGGGTTTCTGGAATGAATGTCAGGCTGGAAGCCTAACCTACGTTAAGCCCGATGGAAGTTCGCTCCGCTGGATTCGTCGCCGTATCCTACTTGCATTTGCATGATTCCGGAGGCGTTGCCTTTTCCTGCTGTTCCAACAGGACTTTGACGGAGAATCCTCCAACCATTTCGCCATCCTTCAGATACATCCAATCAGCCAGCTCTGAGACTTTCATCTTCACTTCATCGCCAAGCTTCAGATCTTTCGCCCATACAGGATCATTGCCCAGTTTTCCTGTAACCATGTTTTCATTGATGGATGTGACTTCGATCCACATGAATTCCGTCTTGTCTTTGGACTTGAATGGAAATTTCACGTTGAATGACTCGGTGTTTTGAGCACGGCTTTCGAACGCTTTCGTGAACTGATTCCAGGTCGTGCGTGCTTCCTGAACGGCCGCTTTAATTTGTGGGTCATCGTCCGCGGAGTTCACGACAGGGACATTCGCCGCATTTTTCAAGGCTGTGATCGGATCCTTCTCTCGCAGCAATGACTGCAGATCTGCACCGCGAGGCAACAGGATTTCTTCCGAGGGGACGATGATGCCCAGCGTCTTTGTGTCGACCAATTCCGCCGCGAGTTCGGTCATCAAAGGAATTAATGTTGCTGGCAGCGTTTCGTCGTCATTGAGCTTTCTGTGCTTTCTTGAAACCACGTGAATGGAAATCGATGCTCGATGTGCGTTGAGCATCTTTCGAATCCTGAGATCGCTGACCTGCTCGATATCGGCGGCTTTCACGAATGGTCGTGGGCTGAGAGTTACCCAGATATTCAGATCGCCGGAAACGCCGACCGAAAATCCTGGGTCTCGTTTCTCCGGGATCGCCAGATCAGCGGTGTCGATCACAACTCGTTGTTCCGAGTCCGCTGGCCAGGCTTTGGAAACGACATCAGCAAAACGTTCCAGGGACAGTTCTGGCAGTGCCGTCTGTAGCAGGACGATAGAAAATGGAGTGGATTCAGAATCTGTCTTTGTCGCGGGCGGTTGAGCGGGTGCCGTTGCGCATAAAAACAAGAGACCACCAAGGGTGGAAAGAATGGCGTGTTTCACCATCGACTCCTTTCGGTGTGGGGACATCTATCACACTGTTCTTTTTTAATGCAGGCAGAGGGACGATAAGCCGGGTTCTGTCGAGGGCGTTCATTTCTCTACGATGTTGATTACTCAACACCTTCAGCAGCCGACCCGAAGGTGGGACGAGCCGGACCGACTCGTGGCCGTCCGAAGACGACCTCCCTTCTGCTTGGCCTTGCTCCCGATGGGGTTTACCCAGCCGGCTCGGTCGCCCGAACCGCTGGTGCGCTCTTACCGCACCGTTTCACCCTTACCTCTAAAGGACCGCGAACGATCCTCCGATTGGCGGTTTGCTTTCTGTTGCACTTTCCCGATCCTCGCGGACGGTGGGAGTTACCCACCATCGTGTCCTGTGGAGCCCGGACTTTCCTCTGAACCACGAATGATCCAGCGAACGCCTGTCCCTCTGCCAGCGTGCGGCATTGTCGTGGACTGATTAGGAATCGCAACACTCGAACCCAACAATACGCCGGAATTCTCCACGGGCAGATTCTGATTTTGGTGGGCGATAACCCCCAGTTTTCTCGAGTGAAACCGGGCTAGTGGTCTGTCACAGCTAAATTTTAGGGTACGACGGACTTCCAGTCCGTCGTACAAGCAATGCTCAACCCTAAATTTAACGCGTGACAGACCACTAGCGCGTTCCGGCTAATTGGTAAACTCGAGCAGTAGCCTCTCGCCTGCCTGCGAGGCGAGACCCGAGAGGCCGATTACCAATCCGATTAAGCGACATCCAACGAGTTCATCGTGATGGTTACTTCGGCGGGATGAGCCGCACTGCCCTCAGATCGATTAACGCGAACGGGGGTTTCTCCGGTGCGGTGATGATCAGTTGGCCGCGACCTCGATGCAGATCGATCGTGCCGGCTTGCCACGTTTGGTAGTTATCCCAGGAACCGCTGCCGGGGACTCGCGCGGTGAGCATGCGATTGCCGGTGGAGAACTTGATCAAACTGCCAGCGTTGCTGTCATCGCACGCAAAGTCAAACTCCACCGTCCAGTGTCCGGACCTCGGAACTTCAAACGTCCATTTGGCGTAGTCGTCCGCTGACGTCCAGTAGCCGAGATTGCCGTACTTTTCTTCGAAGATAAGGCTTGGACCGAAAATCTCAGCCGCCGATGCCGGAAGAGTCACCGTGCCGTCCTCGTTTGCCGCCACAAACTTCGGAGCGTTCCCGTCAAACCTCTTCCACGGCGTTCCAGTCGACTGCACGAAGCTGATGACGTGCGACAGATCCTGAGCCGACAAGTCTTTCTCCAGACCTTCGGGCATCAGCGATCGTTGGGATCCGACTAGCTCCTCAATGTCAGCTCGCACAATGGTGATTTCCTTTCCATCGTTGCCAACCAAAGTCAGACTTCCGCCCGTTTCGCCTTTCAGCATCCCTGAATGCTGCAGCCCGTCTTTCGTGACGACTGTGTACACGAGGAATTTGGATTCCACGGCTTTGTTCGGATCCAGAATGGCGGTCAGTAACGCATCCGTTGAACGATCCTTCAACGCCGCCAGGTCAGCTCCGACTTCTTTGCCAATATCCTGCAGTCGATGACAGGTTGCACAACGTTTTTCAAACACCAGCTTTCCGGCTGCTGTCTGCTCTTCCTTTAAAATCTCAAATTTCAAATTGGAAATCTGAGCTTTGAAATCTTCAACGACAGCGGCTCGAGACGACGGTGTTTCTTCGCCCAGTACCTTGCGAGCCCGCTCAGAAATCTTCCCGTTGCTGTGATTAATCAGGCGATCTCGTTGAGAAGCATCGAGGGCATTCGCCGATAAATCTCCTGCCTCAATTCGATCCAGCAGATGACCGATGGAGAACTCGCGGTTTAATATGTTCGCCATTGCTTCTGCTCGCACGGTTGGATCGAGACCTTTCCATTTTTCCACCGTCTGCTGCATGATCGGCTGACTGAGATCACGTCCCATCGCCTGCACGGCCGCCAGTTGAATCGGCAACGGAGTTTGAGGCGTCAGGAACTCAAAAAGATCCAAAGCTCTGTTCTGCCTGACCACTCCGGAAACGCCGACAAATCGAATCGCGGCTGCTCGACGATCAACATCGGCAGCTTCATCACGAGCAATTTCACGAGCGATCCCAGTTGCACCGGTCATGGCTTTGACAAATTTAGAATCCTCCCGCAGTGTCTTCGCCACGTTACCGCTGAGCACATTCGAAACCGTGGTCGCCAGTGCATCAATTCGCGATGCTGAGGCATCGGCCTTCAGGGCTGCTGTCATCGCCAGCAGCGGCCGTGCAATCGCTTCCTGTCGATCCATTGCGGCGGCTTGTGCGAGGAGCTGTCCGACGAGTCGTTCATTTGGATCTTCCGGTGACAGGTTGACAGTCTCCGTGAGGATTGCTTCGATATTTTTGGTCGTCAATGACGAAAGCACAGCGTCCCGAATGACCTTGTCATCAAAGTCACGACGCAGAAGCTTGGCCAGGACCACAGGAGTTTTCTCGTGCTCAATTTCTCCCAGAGTCAGGGCCAGCTGCAGGCGAACGGAGCGATCATCGTCGGATGTGATCCCGTCCAGCATCGACATGATCCAATCACCGGCAGGTCTTTCCTTCACTGCCGATTCGAGCAATTGAATCCCCAGCTTGCGAGTCGCCGGGCGGACATCAGTCAGCAGCACCGGGATCGCCTCTGCTCTCGCCGCCCTCGCTTGTGCAGCCTCGGGATTGTCACAGATCGACGACAGTATTGAACCGGCCTGAAGAGCCACCGCTTCATTCGGATCACTGGTCGCGAACTGAACCAGCGCTGCGATATCTCGTGTTCCCAGTTCCTTGATACGGTGCATCAGAATGCGATGAGCTGTGTCACGCCACCAACCGTTCGGACTTCGGATTTTCTCTCGCAGTTGAACCAGCGGGATCTCATTCCACGGCTGATCCAGAAAACCATCACCCTCCGGCGAAGCTTCACCACAACATTCACTCGCCGGCACGATCCGATAGATCCTCCCGCGATCACTGCCCGCATACAGGTTCATCTTCCGCTGGTATTCAGGGGGGATCCATTCCGGATGCTCAATCACCGCGCGGTACATATCTGCGACCCAGATGGCTCCGTCGGGCCCGGTGCGAATCATCGTCGGGCGAAACCAATTGTCCGATGAAGCCAGAAACTCCGACTGCTGCTCATCGGCCGCTCGTTCACCTTTGAAACCGTAACCATCGCGAGTCATCACCAGCCGCGAGACAAGATTATGCACGGGCTCAGATGTGAATGCGTTGCCGTAATACTGTTCGCCGAGATAGTTGTCGCGATAGATCATCGTGCTGCAGGCCGACGTGAATCGATTCGCAAATGCAAAGTCATTGAATCGAGCCAACGTGCGACTTGTGGGATAAACCGGAGCAGCTCCGGGAACCACCGCCACCTGAGCCGTCACCTGTGAAATCCCGGCATGCGGATTTCGTCGGACATAGCGATCTTCGAGCACATACTGCCAGATCGGGTTAGAATTATTATTGCCAAACCAGTTGCCAAAGTCGTCTCGTTCACGTCCGAATTGCGTTTGGCCGCTCACGGTATCAAGGGCGTTCGTATCGGGATTGATGCGAAGGTCACGACCGCGCAGCGAGACTCGTTCGGCGTTTGTCCCTTCTCCCCCAAGATCGGGGGAGAAGGTGGCCGAAGGCCGGATGAGGGGGTTTGACGCGCTGGATGTTTTTTGATCATTCGGAGCAGCCCCCTCACCCTGACCCTCTCCCCCGGCGCGGGGGAGAGGGGACAAAGGTGTCCCCGGAACAAATCCCGTCCCTGCAATCTCTCCCCCGCTATCTCCATTCGCCAGATACAACCAGCCATCCATTCCCCATCTCAGCCCATTCACGCGGTGCTGCTGATTGCCTTCGACGAAACCTCGATACAACGTCTCGCGAACATCGGCCTTGCCATCGCCATCCGTGTCTTCCGCGTAGAAGATCTCCGGCGCCATCGTGACAATCACACCACCTCGCCAGCAATGAATGCCGTTGGGGAACGCAAGGTTGTCGAGGAACGTCGTTGCCTTGTCGTAGACGCCGTCGTGGTTGAGATCTTCAAGCATCTGAACGCGCCCAGCGTGTTTTGTCCCTTCTCTCCCGAGATCGGGGGAGAAGGTGGCCGCAGGCCGGATGAGGGGGCTTGACGCGCTGGACGTCAGCCCTCCGAGTGAGTTCTGCGATTCAGGGTTTTCCGATGCGTTGACACGGAGGGCTGACGCCCTGCCGCTCGCCGAAGAATCCCCTTTTGGATAATCGCCCATCTCCACAACCCACAACCGACCTCGTTCATCCCAGTCAAACGCAACCGGATCGCGAATCAGCGGTTCCGATGCTGCGAGGACAATGCGAAGATCGGGTTTCGTCGTCATCGCCTTCAGAGATTCCTCCGGCGACTTCGGAGCTGGAAAATCCTCCTGAAGTTTTTCCGAATAGAACTGATGCGGCATCAGTTTCTGCACGGCGTCGCAGAGAACGTCTTCGGCTTCGGGAGCCAGGCGAGTCGGTCGGCGATAATACAGCATCGACGAATCGCACTCGTAACCGCCTTCGCGGAGGACTCGAGCTGATGCAATGTAACAAGGAACGTCATTCGAGTACGCGTTGACCCATAGTCGATCGCTGTCGAAACTTTCGTTCATGCGGATCGAATAATCCACCACGACTTCACCGCCCAGAAACACCATCGCCAGGTCGCTGCCGAAGCACCATGTTTGAATCGGATAGTTGGGAATCGTCGTGGGGATCTCTTTGCCGTCGTCGAGCATTTTCAAAAAGTAGCGAGCCCGCGAACCCGTGACGCCGACTTCTTTGGCCTGCTGCTCCCAGGCTTCTCGAGACGGCAACGGCCCGAGCGGCAGAGCAATGCGAGCCATGTTGCAGAGGATTCTCGGATTGATGCGTCGCAGCGTCCCTTCTCCCCCGAGATCGGGGGAGAAGGTGGCCGCAGGCCGGATGAGGGGGCTTGACGCGCTGGGTGCAGCTTCATTTGCCGCAGCGTCTCCGGCACCGTTATTTTGTTCCGCCTTTCGCTCACCGCTTTCCGTGTTGTCAGGGGCGTCGACACGGAGGGCTGACGCCACCCCGCTCGCCAAAACACGTTTCACTTCATCCGCAATCGTTCTTCCATGCACCTTCGCCTGTTCATGAGTTCCTCGTGGCGATGGATTCGCATCGGCTCCGCAGCCGATGGCAATCAGAGCCACCGCGCCGGGATGATCGGATTCCAGCATATCCGCCGCGAAACCGGCCCAGTCGCCGCTGATCTGATTGAACTCACCTGTCTCCGTCGTGCAATGACACGCATAATTGGCGAGCACAGCGATGAGTTTTCCGTCGCTGTCATGAGCTGCCAGCACGGGGACTCGCTTGTCGGTCGGTCCATCAGGCACTTCGCCGAAGCCCGACCACTTGCCGTTGGTGAGGGCTCGACGATTCATCGCGAAGCCGGCTTCTCCGAACCCAGAGGACAAATGTCCGAGTCGTTGGCTGGCGATGGCCTTTTCAACGACGTCCACCAGCTTGTCCGTCAGCTCTTTTTCGTACTGAGCCAGATGGGTCGCATGGTCTTCTGGAATTTCCGCAAAAATGTTCGGCGCGAAGCCACGCAGCCACGGGCCGGAGTGCGTGTGCGTTGATGAAATCGCAAAGCGTTCGCGTGGAATGTTGTGTTTGGCCGCGACACGTTCAAACACCGCCTCCGTCATTTCGAGTGGCACGCCGCAGTTGTCGACGGTAATCAAAACGGCGAGCGGCTGGGCGTCAGCCCTCCGTGTGTCTTCCGTTCCCGTTTCATCGCCTGCAGAACCGATCACCATCGCCCGCGCGTGAATTTTCACTGCCACGCCCTCGGATTCTTTGAGGCGATTGCCGTAGCCGGTGAGGCGCACGGGATAGTCTGGCGTGATGTCAACGACCGCCGCGCCAATTGGGACGGCGGCGTACTCCGGCGAGCGGTTGGGCGTCAGCCCTCCGTGTGCTTTTTGTTCTTCCACAACCCATTGCGGTGTGATCAGCTTGGGAAAATCTTCGTCTGTATACCACGGGTCGAATTCGTCAATATACTTAAGGCGGTTCGCATCGACAGCCTTCTCAACAGCAGGCGGTTCGTCGGCATTCATCAACCCGACGCAGAAAAGGCAGCAGAGGATTGCAGTAGCAAATCGCAACATCGGGAGCATCTCCGAGTCATCTTTTAAGGCACGCAGCGCGGGCAGGCGTCGTTGCTCTTCGTTTCCATTTCCGAAGCAATGATCAACGACGTTGAGAATGAGTATAGAACTCTCGCGAGCGAAGATCACGTTCGCAGCAAGGTTGAAAAATTTTCGCGGCTCATGTTGACAGCTGACAGCAACACGTCTATCCTCTGCCCGTCAGCCCATTGGCACTCACTTTGAATGAGAACCGTCGTAGCGGAAGCCGGCAAGGCTTTCGGAAGTTAGCTTACCAAGCAGAAAACCGAAACGCTTGGCGCGTTCCGCGACAAAGTGACTGCCATTGATCGTCAGCCCCTGAGGAATTCAGGGCTCCATCAGTGAATCGAAGGAGCGAAATCATGACCACGATCGGACAGCGGATCCGTGAGATTCGCAAAAGCCGCAATCTGACTCAACGAGAACTCGCCGACAAAGTTGGCATTAATTTTACGTATCTCAGCCGTGTCGAAAATGACCGACTGGATGACGAGCAAACGCCGCGCGAAGAAACGCTGCAGCGAATTGCCAAAGCACTGGATGCTGATCCTGATGAATTATTGCTGTTAGCACGGCGAATTCCGGATTCATACCGCGACAGAATTCTGTCTCAACCAGGGGTTTTTCGAAAGCTTCTCAACTTATCAGACGCTGATCTGGAAGACCTCGTAGGACAGCTCGAACAGCAGGCTCGACGATCCCGAAGTATGTGAGCCGTAGACTGAAGCGTTTTCGATTCGGCAGATAACTCAATGAAGAGTTACTTTCATCGCATGGAGTGTGGCTGATGCGCCGTCATGATCTAACAAACATGAGAACTCGTTCAATCGACGCCGTAACGGCCATGCGCATCCGTCAGTATGAGCAACTTTCCGGGGAACCAGTGATGTTTCCGGTTCCGATCGAAAAGATCGTCGAACGCATTCTGGGGCTCGACTTTGACTGGGTTGAGATCGAAGAGCAACCGGGAGAACAGATCCTCGCCGGATTAATACCGGAAGAAAAACGCATCGTCCTCAACAGCAGGTATCTGGACTTGTTTCAGAAGAAGCCCGGTCTGGAACGAAGTACGATTGGGCATGAAGCCGGACACTGGGACATCGATATTGACCGCACAAGTCTGCATCATCCACGCTTACCGGGCTTTGAATTGCAGACGAGTGTGGTTCGGCGACAGGCGGCCGATCGAAATGTGCTCGTCGAGGTGCTTAACCGAGCTGCCTACGATGATCGCTATTTTGAACTTTATCGAGAGTTGACTGCTGGCCAGGATTCACCGGAAGTACGCAGTGCCGTGGATCGATATCAGTCGTCGATGCTCATGCCGGACTGGCTGATCAAGACGGCCGTGCGGGATCTTGATGTGACCTCATGGCCCGCACTTTATGAGCTTGCGGAAAAAGCTCAGGTGACGATCTCCAATCTGACCGTGCGACTTCATCGTCTCGGTGTCATCTACATCCCCGATGGAACACGCGATCTCTACGCCGGCCACGATGCGTACATTGGCCAGAAACATTTGTTCTGAAAGGCGGCCTGTTTCGCGGGAAGACAGCTCTTGCAATGAACTAGAAAGCTCAGAGTGCTTGTCGGAAGCGAGAAACTGGCCGTTTGGTAAGTACTGCTGAGACATCGAAGCAGTTCGGCAGATTTCGTGGTGCGCTTGCGTTGAATGTGGCTTTGTGGCACGCGGCGACGGGCCTAATTGAACGTTAAATATCAGCAGCGGAGAATGGTTCTCCGCTTCCTTTATCGCCAGCGTGTTGACAGTTGCCAGCAACTGTCAATTGCTAACCTGGCAGGTCGTTTTGGTTTTCGTTTCGTCTTTAGACAGGAATGGAGTCGGTCATGTTGGTTCTTTCACGCAAACTGCAGCAGCAGATCCTGATCCCCGATTTGAACATTCGCATCACCGTTTTGAGCGTTGGAACAAACCGCGTTCAGCTGGGAATTGAGGCACCCGCGGGGATTCAGATCACTCGGCCTGAGATCCAGCGTCCAATTCCCGCGACGCGTCCGGAGGAAAATTTTGTGGAACTGAACGTCGTTGCTCGTGCGCCCCGGTCGCTCTGCGGGACTGAGGGGAGATGTACCCATTGAAGCGAATTGTGAAAAAAAAATGCGTGGGAAGAATGGGAATTCTGCGGCAGCAATGAGAAGATGCGTGGTTATATGGAGTTTCATTGTTGCTCTGCAAATTCGCGATCTGAGATATGTCTGAGACGATACGTAGAAGCGTATTGTCGGCAGATTGCGGCTGCAGACAGGTAAGAGAAGGATTGTCAATATGTTCTCAACATTACGCAGGCGTTCGGTTCGTCGATCGCTTGGTGTTCTGTCGTTGTCAGCAGCGATGCTTATGGCGGCGGCCTCAACCGGCACCTCATTGCGGGCTCATCAGGACGAGACTCCGGCTGCAGCTCCGGACCAGGGTCTTGCAGTACCTGACGATCTTAATGATGAAGCGCTGGAGAGCGTCGACGGCGCCCTCTCAGAAGGGCTGAGCCCCAATCTGGCGATCCTTTTCGATTCCAGCAAGTCGGCGGAAGAGCGAACGGCTGCTGGAACAGAAGTTGAAAATATTGCACGCTCGATGGACTCAAGTACCCCGCAACGCGACGTACTGAAACGTCATCTGCTGCGTCGTACGGCTCTGGTTGTTGCCGCGGTTCGTGCCAGTCAGGTGATGAATGTGGCTCCCGTTTCTGATCTGCAATTGGGACAGCTTGCTGAAGCCGTGATCAACGCCGAGTCCATGCTGAATGCCATGAGCAACGGTAGTGGCTGGGTTGAATATCTGCATCTTGCGGATCTGCGTGGCGGCAATGTTGTGGCGGCCACTATGGAGCAGGCGATCAAAAATCTGACGTCATCGAAAGAGATGAACAATGCTCAGATCGTCTTTCTCAGTCGTCCTGCACTGCAGAATCTGAAGGCGGCCCTGGAGACCGCAGTGGCTGCGGGTGCTTACGGGACGGACGAAGCAGCCGCTCGCGACGGCATGAATTCTCGAATCAACTCCCTGGTCAGCGCTCTGCTGTCCTATGAAAAATCTTCACTGGCCACGGACGCTGAAAAGGCTCGCACCGAATGGCGTTCTCTACGCAGTCGCTTTCCAGCAGCGGCCGACCAGCTGCGGCCGGTCGTGAATGAACACTACTTCAACCACAATGTGCATTTCACAGTTTCCGAAGAGCTTCTGTCGCGTCTGATTTCGGATTACCGATCCGAAAGCGGATGTATCGCAGACTGCATTATGGGCGCGTGGGTGACCGGGTCACAGACAACGAATGTGGATGTCCGTGCCGATATTCGGCCGTCGGCAACAACCGCTCGCTTTGATGTGAACGTTAACGGCAATACCCAGTCAAACACGAAGGCTCAGAAAAGCCCTGCGACGGTCTGGACCAGCGGAAATCACTATTTCTGGATGAACCGTTCGGTCTATTTCGACGGGCGTCATGTGAGTGCTACTCCAGCGAACTTCAACGTCGACACCAACAGCCGGACTGTCGGACTGGCGACCAAATACGACGGAATTCCGATCGTCCGCGGGATCGTTCGTCGCATGGCGTCTCAGAAAATCGCTGAATCCAAGCCTCAGGCCGAAGCATTGACGGCAGGACGTCTGCGCGACGAGGCGTTGCCAAAGTTTCAGTCAGAAACGGATCAGCAGTTTGCAACCGGCAACGACACGCTTAACAAAATGCTGAGTTCACTGGACCGCCGTGGTGTTGCACCGGACAGCACGAGTGCTCGTTCCAGCAACACTCATATCGCCGTCAGTACTCGTACGCTGGGAATTTCACGTTTGGGCGGTTCGATCCAGCCACCAGCCGCTTTGATGGCCCGCGGCGCTGCGGCTCAGATTCACGAGTCTGCGTTGAACAATGCGATTGATGCGCTGGGATTTCAGGGCCGCGATATTCCGGAGAAGGACTTTGTTCGTGAGCTGGAAGTGGCCCTGAGCGATCTGTTTCAGCGTGAAATCAAGCTGACAAACGGTGAGCCTGCTGCTGTTGTCGAAGGCGAAGCTGATGAACCACCAACCATTTTCCTGTTCAGCAAGAGTGATCCAATTCGCGTTCGGTTCGATAACGGCCAGATCATTCTGTCGCTGCGAACGGGTATTCGTCAGGAAGGCAAAGAAGAGATTCCTGAAGAGACCGTTACGATTCCGATCTCGATGACTCTTGAGAACGGCAAGATCATCATGGACCCAGGTAACATCGCGGTAACCGGACGGCCAACACGTTCAGTTCAGATCAAGCGAGTCCTTGCGAAGCGAATTGTTCGAAAGGAACTGAGCCCAACTGTGGATCTGCAGGCTGCTGGCGATAAGACTCTGCCTGTGACCGTGACTCATATCCATCTTGCCGATGGCTGGTTGACAACAGAACTTCAGTAATTGGAAAACCGCTGCCAGGCAAAGGTGAAACTTTTGAAGTGTAAAAAACCGGCGGATCGCCTGCAGAATTTCGACCTCAAGGGGCACTGTCACTGACAGTGCCCCTTTTCGTTTACGCGTAGTTCTGCCATAAAATCAACCACCCGCCTGGGCGAATTACCCGGTGCATTTTGAAAATTACCCCGATCTCCGTTACAGTTCCCGACTTAACGGGCATCTCACTCCTCTTCCGGAGCATTTTGGTTCAATGGCTGATCAACACGCACAATTGGTGGTTCTGGGTGGCGGTCCTGGCGGGTATCCGGCGGCGTTTGCCGCGGCCGACCATGGCATGAAGGTCGTGCTGATCGACGAAGGCATTAAACCGGGTGGCGTATGTCTGAATCGCGGCTGTATTCCCTCCAAGGCCCTGTTGCATGTGGCCAAGCTGATCAATGAAGCAGCGGAATCCGAAGAATGCGGCGTGACATTTTCGAAACCTGTCATCGATCTCGACAAGCTGCGAACGTTCAAGAATAACGTCATTGGAAACCTGTCCGGCGGAATCGAAGGGCTTTGCAAAGCGCGCGGCGTTGAACTGGTCAAAGCTCGCGGCACCTTTGTAAGCAGCGATACTCTGGAAGTGAAAACCCCAGACGGGACCACAAAGACGATCAGCTTTGATCATTGCATTATCGCCACCGGATCGCAGCCAGCGATGCCGCCAATGTTTGCTCTTGGCGACGATCGAATCATGGACTCCACCGGGGCGCTGGAACTGAAGGATATCCCGAAGCGACTGTTGATTATTGGCGGCGGCTACATCGGACTGGAAATGGGATCGGTCTATGCAGCTCTGGGTTCAGCGGTCACCGTCGTCGAAATGACCGGAGGACTTCTGCCAGGCGCCGATCGCGATCTCGTAACTCCTCTGCAAAAGCGACTCGCCCATCAGTTCTCGTCCATACATCTAAATACGAAGGTGGCAAAACTGGAGCCAACGGCTGAAGGGATTGTGGCTAGTCTGGAAGGAGAAGGCGTCGAACCTCGACAGGTGTTCGATCGCGTTCTCGTTTCAGTCGGTCGGCGTCCGAACAGTCGAGGACTTGGTCTTGAAAAGACCGGAGTCCAGATTGACGAAAAGGGCTTCATCAAGATCGACAAGAATCAGCGCACGGCCGATTCAAAATTGATGGCCATTGGCGACGTGGCTGGCGAACCAATGCTGGCTCACAAGGCGACTCGCGAAGCGAAAATCGCTGCTGAAACATTGCTGGGCGAACCGGTGGAATTTGACAACATCGCGATTCCGGCGGTTGTATTTACAGACCCGGAACTTGCCTGGGTCGGCATCACGGAGGCCGAAGCAAAGGCGCAGGGAAAAGAAGTTCTCGTGCATCGATTTCCATGGGCCGCGTCGGGACGTGCTCAGTCGCTGGCTCGCACGGAAGGCATCACCAAGATTATCGTGGAACCGCTCAAGCAGCGAGTTCTGGGCGTCGGTATCGTGGGCCCGGGTGCAGGGGAAATGATTGCCGAAGCAACGCTGGCTATCGAGATGGGCGCGACAGCGCGAGATCTCGCCGACACAATTCATGCTCATCCAACATTGTCGGAAACATTGATGGAAGCAGCGGAAGGCATCTTTGGCCAGCCGACGCATACGTTCCGCCCGAAGAAAAAATAGTGACTTTGATGGGGTGAAGCCAACTTCCGGGACGCGAATGCAGGGAACCTGAAACCTTCCTCCTCAGTCCCGGGGGGCCAAACCCCGTGAATCCGCAACGGGCTGAGGCAATCTCGCTGACGTCGTGTGCTGATTCATGCGGCCTTTGCGAAGGCCATTGGTCTTTGTGTCTATTGAGACGAATTCTGGTTCTTCATGACTCTTCGTTCACGCCCGCTGCGAGCGGATAAGCACTTTTCCAACCTTCATCGCTGGCTGGAGATGGAAGGTGAAGCCGAACGGCAACGGCTGGCTCAGCGCCGCAAAATCCAATCCTCCGAGGAGGCCGAGAGAACCGGTGAAACATTGCTGGACATGGTTGTACGCAGTCATACGACCGGCCTTGGCGGTCGGTATCTGATCACTCTTGCCAAACGCCGCTCACCCGACCGTCTGCCGTGGCACCGCTTCAAAGTCGGCAGTCCGATTTTGCTTTCAGACAATGGCGATGACAGCAGCGAATCTCTTCAGGGAGTCGTCAGCGCGAAGCGAAACGATACGCTTGAGGTCGCTGTTGATGACTGGCCGGCCGGAGACCGATTTCGACTCGATTTATCACCGGATGAAGTGTCTCGCAAGCGTCAGGCCAGTGCACTGCAGGTCGCGGCAAATGCTTCCGGGCGACTCGGGCAGTTGCGAGACATGCTGCTGGGCGAACGGGAGCCGACGTTTCAGAAGAACGTAAAAATCCCGACGGAGATTTCTCAGCGGCTGAATCCTTCCCAGCATCAGGCAATTCGCCATGCTCTGGCCGCCAATGATCTGGCCATTATTCACGGACCTCCGGGCACCGGTAAGACGACCACCGTTGTCGAAGTTATTCGGTTGCTGGTGGCTCGGGGAGAACGAGTTCTCGCCTGTGCTCCGAGCAACACGGCTGTCGACAATCTGCTGGAACGTTTGCTGGCGATTGGTGAACCAGCTGTGCGGCTCGGGCATCCGGCACGAGTCACCGAAGATCTGCGTCAGAATACGCTGGACGTGCTGGTGGGGCGACATGAGTCCATGATGATTGTGCATCAGATGATGCGCGAGGCCGAGCAGATCGAACGCAAGGCGACGAAGTATACTCGAGGCCGTCCGGCACCTGGTTTCCGAGGCCAGCAGCGTCAGGAAGCGCGTGAACTGAAGCGACAGGCAAGGATCATTGAAAAGCAGGCCGTCATTGAAGTGCTGAAGGATGCGCGAGTTGTTTGTGCGACCACGACTTTTGATGATTCGATTCTGGACGATCTCCGATTCGATGTGCTTGTCATCGACGAAGCTTGTCAAAGTGTCGAGCCCGGCTGCTGGGTGCCCATGAAAAAGGCCAACCGAATTATTCTGGCGGGCGATCATTTGCAGCTGCCGCCGACCATTCTTTCGGACGAAGCGAAACGCGAAGGCTTTGCTGTCAGCATGATGGAGCGGCTTGTTAATCACTATGGTGACCAGGTGACTCATCAGCTGACCGTCCAGTATCGAATGAATGAGAAGATTATGGCCTTCTCGTCGGAGCATTTTTACAGGAACACTCTGACCGCCGATGATTCTGTTCGAGACCACGTCCTTTCAGATCTGCCTCGGTTTCACAGCGAGCGCGTGACTGACGAGCCCGTGACGTTCATCGATACGGCAGGAACAGGCTGGCAGGAAGAGATTGAACCGGATGGTCTGAGTAAACGAAATCCGCAGGAAGGTGAGCTTGTCCTGAAGCAGGTTAACGCCCTTTGTGAGGCTGGTCTGAATCCGTCAGACATTGCAGTGATCGCCCCGTATGCGGCCCAGGTTCGCTGGCTGCGTGAACACGCCATTTATGACAAGCTGGAAATTGATACGGTCGACGGTTTTCAGGGGCGCGAAAAAGAAGCGGTTGTTATGTCCCTGGTTCGGTCGAATGACATCGGTGAAATCGGTTTTCTGTCGGATGCCCGCAGGATGAATGTGGCGCTGACTCGAGCAAAACGCAAACTCATCATTGTGGGTGACAGTGCGACGCTGGGGACGAACGATTTCTTCAAGTCGCTTCTGGCATGGATTGAAGGAACCGGCAGTTACAAAACGGCGTGGGAGTTTGCAGAGTAGCGGCTGCCGGGTGATGCGTTCGATTGCAACTTAGCCCATTTTTCTGCTGTTTTCCTGGCTTGATGCGAATCAAATTTCTTTCTGCAGCATTTTGAAAATACTGGTGAGGCTTTTGTCGTGACCTTGTTTGCGGTTCTTGATTTCGAAACAACAGGATTGTCACCCGCCCGCGGCGAGCGCGTGGTGGAAATTGGATTGATTGTTCTGGATGAGCGATTTCGTGTCGTGCGAATGTTTGATTCGCTTGTGTATCCGCAACGGTCGATTCCAGCGCAGGTGTCACGGATTCATGGGATTTCCGATGCCGCGGTTCGGAAGGCGCCGACTTTTGAGGAGCTGTTGCCGAGCCTAATGAACTGCCTTGCCGGAGTGACTCATCTTGTCGCTCACAACACGCCTTTTGATCTGGGCTTCCTGCAGGCCGAATTGCGAACCTGTGGTGTTGGCATGCCGCAGTCATTTGGCCAGATCTGTACCATGCAGATGGCTCGCAGTAAGCGAGTTGCTGCGGATGCCAAACTTGCAACCGTCGCACACGCGCTGGGTGTTCCGACGGTGGCCAATGCGCATCGAGCCATTGTTGATGCCGGGATCACGGCCCGAATACTTGGCTTGATGCATGCCAACGAGCTTCCGCAACCGCATGGTTCGATTGCCTGGCCTCAATGCCGTCCGGTCGTCGCGAATGTTAGCGAGCGATCCCGCGAGTTTCCTCGCCGCGATCTCTGCATCTCCATGCAAACGTTGCCCCACTTCGGCCTCGTGCTCGCGCCGTCGGCAAAATGCCGATAGCCTTCGCGGCTCCCGCTACTGAAGGCAGGCAAGCAGCGGGCTACTGAACCGCCGTTGCGCCGAGAATGTAGCGTCGTTGTTCTATTGCCAGTTCTTCAAGCGAGGAAATTGTCCGTGACTCACGTCGCCACCAAAATGGGCGTGCGGGAGATGAGATCTGCACTGCAAATTGGATTTCTGGTTTGCATTGATTCAGCAGCCACTCCACGATCGCAAGCTGAAATCGGTCCTCGGGATACATTGGCGATGATGTTTGCTCCAGAGACCATCGGTCGAGCTTTACCGGACACCAATTGCTCAAGGGCGCAGGCTCACCAATCGACGAAGCCATTATCGGCGGCAGCATGCCGCGATCGGCTTCGTGGACCAGCAGAATCCAGCTTTCCGGCCGACTGGAATACAACTGCCACGATGGCCAGTTGTCTGCGATTCCAATCAGGCCAGACAATGGAAAGATCCAAACCGAGGCCACCAGATTTCGATATCGCCGTGAGAATGTCGCCGGACTTTCCGCAGGCTTTTGATTGTTCGCAAGGAACAGCGCAGGCACCACGCACAAAAAGCAAAGATTCCATAGCAAGACGCCCCAGTGATGATTCAGCCCGAACGGACCAAGTGCAATCAGCAACCCGGAATGCAGCAACATGGCAGCCACACATCCGACCGTCCGCGTCGCTTTGCACAGCAGAAGTACGCCAACAAGAAACTCGCCGGCTGTCATTCCATGGCACAGCAGCGTGAACGATGCGTCGTCCGCTCCCAAGGCCTTCAGGCCTGTCATATTCAACAATTGTCGGACGATGACGCCAGTGATCGTCTCCGCGGGGAGTGGGGTGAGTCTCGACAATGCCGAACAAACATAGACCGTGATGATCACGTGCCGCAGGGCCGGCAGCAATTCGCGGTCCGGAAGCAGAAGCCGCACAGTCAGGCTGAGCATAAAAAGCCAGTGCCACGCCTGAAGCCGATGCTGATCGGCAAGCACCAGATAGATTGCCGGCAGCAGAGCCAGAAAGCACCAGAGTCTCTGACGTTTCGCGAGACGAAGAGTAAAGTGCGAGATTGCGATAATAAGAGTTGCGGCCAATAACAGGCTCGCTGCGAAAACACTCCCGGGAAGCGAAAGAGTCAGCAAGGGAACCGCCGGAAACTCGCGGCGTCCTGACCACAGAGTCCATGTCGCAACGATCATGGCGAACTCAAACAACGCCAGCAGCGCAATGGTCAGGTGGGCTCTTTTTTCCTCAGGCCGATTTTCCTCAGGCCGATTTTCGAGGTGAATTGCCAGATCCTTGTCGGCTACTAAACTGGGCGATTGCTGAGACATGACATCCATCAGACAAACGAATCGAAACAAAAGGCCATCGCGGCGAGGGCACTGTACCGGATGAAGACTCTTCTTGTTACCGGAACCGACACTGGCGTCGGAAAGACCTGGATCAGCTCCCTGCTGGTTCGCCAGCTGCAGCAACATAGGCTGCGAGTCGGCGCGTACAAGCCGGTTTGCAGCGGCGCGGAGATTGACCAACACGGCAACACAGCCTGGAGTGACGTCGAAGCTCTGCGCGCGGCCTGCGGAAATCAGCCGCCCATCGATCACGTGTGTCCTCAGCGCTTTCAAGCCGCAGTGGCTCCCAATGTCGCTGCGACACTGGAAGGCCGAACCGTCGACGATGACAGATTGCTCAAAGGGACAGACGTCTGGAAGCCATTGGTCGACTGGTTGGTTGTCGAAGGAGCCGGCGGCATTTTTTGTCCGCTGTCGGATCGCAGTACCGTTATGGAACTCGCGCAGCAGCTGCACGGGCAGATCATTGTTGTTGCCGCCAATCGTCTGGGCGTGATCAATCACACGCGACTGACTGTCGAGATCCTGAAGTCGCGAGGCCTTGCTGTCACGGCGATCGTGCTGAATGAAATTGCTGCGACGGAAGGATCAGCGATGGAAGGATCGGCAGTAGATCCGTCGGTTTCCACCAATGGCCGGCAGCTTCAGCACTGGATCCCGGAAGTCCCGTTGTTCCACTGCGATTTTCAGGCGGCGAAACTCACGGCACTCAGATCTCCTCACGCCGATCTGATTTCGTTGATCGAAGCCGGTGGTTAAAGCCGCAAGCGTCAGGCAAGCACACCTTTGTCGACATTTTCGAACACATCCGTCAGGCTTTCATCGCGGCCCTGATGAACGTACGTCAGCATTGCACTGACCGATCATTCGTTCAATGGACTGTTCCCGAGCCGACTCAGCCAATATCTGCACCGCGTCGATGCAACTTCTTCACCAGCTTTGTCACGAGCGCCGTCCAGCCGGTCTGGTGTGTGGCCCCCAGCCCCTTGCCGGATTCGCCATGGAAGTATTCATGGAACAGGACCAGATCCTTGAAGTGCGGATCTTCGGAGTAGCGTTTGTCGTCGCCATGACACGGGCGAATTCCATCCTTGTCGGGCAGGAACAGTGACACCTGGCGGCGCATCAGTTCTTCGGCCACTTGTCCCAGAGTCATCATGACTCCTGAGCCTGTCGGGCATTCCACTTTGAAGTCTTCGCCGTAAAACTCGTCATAACGTTCGAGCGCTTCGATCAGCAGGTAGTTCATCGGGAACCACACCGGGCCGCGCCAGTTGCTGTTGCCGCCAAACATTGACGAATCAGAATCGCCCGGCACGTAGTTGACGCGATGTTCCTGGCCGTTCGCGTGAAACACAAACGGCTGAGTGTCATGAATGCGGGACAGTGACCGAATTCCATACGGAGACAGAAATTCATTCTCATCCAGCAGATATTTCAGCATCCGTTCCATGCGTTCGCGAGTCGGGATGGCCAGCAGGCGGAGTCCGCGGGCCGGGCGAGTCTCGTCGGCTTCCTTCGACACCAGCATGAACGTAATGTTCTTGATGCGATCCTTGCGATGCTCAACAAACCATTCCATACGGCGTCGAAAGCCGGGCAGCTTTTGCAGGACCACATCGCTGAGAATGATGGAAGTAAACAGCGGGATGATGCCCACCAGCGAGCGAACTCGCAGCGGAATATGTTCACCGTTGTTGTAAAGATGGTCGTAATAAAAACCATCCTGTTCGTCCCACAAACCCACATCGCTGATCGAATTCATCGCGTCTGCGATTTCGATGTAGTGTTCGAAAAACTTTGAAGCCATGTCGGCGTAGGCCGGGTTTTCGCTCGCCAGTTCCAGAGCCATTGTCAACATACGAGCGCAGTAGAAGCCCATCCACGCGGTACCATCGGCCTGATGCAGATGGCCTCCCGTGGGAAGCGGCTTGGACCGATCGAAGACCCCGATATTGTCAAGCCCCAGAAATCCGCCGCTGAAAACATGCTTGCCAAGCAGGTCTTTGCGATTCACCCACCAGGTGAAATTGACGACCAGTTTTTGAAACGTGCGAGCCAGAAACAGGCGGTCTCGATGGCCGGGTGTGCCCGTTTGTTTGTAAACGCGCCAGCAGGCCCAGGCATGAACGGGGGGATTCACGTCACTGAAATTCCATTCGTACGCTGGGATCTGACCATTGGCGTGCATGTACCATTCACGCAGAAACAGAATCAGCTGCTCACGCGCGAAATGATTGTCGATATCCGCCATTGGCACCATGTGGAAAGCAAGATCCCACGCGGCATACCATGGATACTCCCATTTGTCCGGCATCGAAATGATGTCGCGGTTGAACAAATGCGGCCATTCACTGTTACGAATGTTGCGGCGAGATTCAGGAGCGGCCGGCAGATTCGGATCGCCGTTCAGCCAGTCTTCCACGATGTAGTTGTAGAACTGCTTGGTCCACAGCAATCCGGAATAACCCTGCCGCAGGACTCGTCGAGATTCCTCGGGCAGCGAAGCCGGAATCTTCGCCGCATAAAACGCGTCCGCTTCTGCAATACGCTGGACGAAGGTGTCTGAAAAGGTGCTGCCAAACAAAGCCTTCGGTGGACGTTCAAAATCCCATAGACGCAGCTGCAGTGTGACCTTTTCGCCCGACCGGATGGTCACACGATAGTGAGCGGCCGCTTTGGTACCCGTCTGTTTAGGATTCACCGCATCCTGACGGCGCCCGATAACGTATTCGTGGAAGCCATCCTTGTAGTACTTACCAGACAGAGTCGGATCGTGCAGGTAGCGAGGATTGGATTCGTTTTCTGTGAACAGCCATGTGGGCGATTTACCATCCGGGCCCGTATCCGCTGCAAACATGAATTTGCCGAGCGTCGCGTGATCGGCCACCACGCGGCCGAACTCATCCTTTTGCATATTCGGCTTCGGCCAGCAGCCCTCATGGGTGCAGCCCCAGGTCCATGTATTGCGAAACCAGAACGTTGGCAGAACATGGACGGAAGCAATCGCCGGCCCGCGATTGGCGATGGTGATCCGGATGAGAATGTCGTCTGAATTTTCCTTGGCGTACTCCGCAAACACATCGAAGTAACGATTGCGTTCAAAAATACCCGTGTCGACCAGCTCCAGTTCGGGCAGATTACGACTGCGATGCTGATTGTCAGCCACCAGTTTTGCGTACGGGTATTCCAGCTGCGGATACTTGTACAACGCTTTCATGTACGAATGCGTCGGCGTGGAATCGAGATAATAGTATTCTTCCTTGACGTCTTCGCCATGATTTCCTTCGTGGCCACTGACGCCAAACAGACGCTCCTTCAGAATCGGATCACGTCCGTTCCAAAGCGCCAGGCCGAAGCACAGCCGGCACTGCCGGTCCGTGAAACCCATCAGGCCATCTTCGCCCCAGCGATACGCACGGCCTCGCGCATGGTCGTGGGGAAACGACTGCCATGGATTTCCGTCGTGCGAATAATCTTCGCGAACCGTGCCCCATTGGCGTTCGGAAAGATATGGGCCCCATCGCTTCCAGTTGGCATCCTCGGAGCGAGACTCTTCCTGTTCCAGTCGAACCAGTTCGGCCGATTTCGTATGGAGATCGTTCATCAAGGTGAATAACTGCCTGGCTGTCGGGAAATACTGAGGCTGTCTGCGTTCTGCTGACAGCGAGTTGTATTCGGATCGTGACCTGTTGGCACTGGTCTGGACGCACAATTTTACGACAACCACAGCATTGCACGCGGTCGCCTGTGCAGATCCGGAACGGGGACGGGCACGGCCTGTCACTCCGCGCCGCGGACGTCACCAGTCTTGCGAATTCACCTGAAATTGACGGCATTCTGAACTCAGTTTGCCTGCTGGGCGCCATTCCGAGACGCGAGAACGATGTTTTCACTGAGCTTTTGTTGCCATGTCCCGCAAATCCCGGAGGTCCCCTTCCGTGGATGGTGCTCCCCGGGTATTTTTCGCCTCAGATTCCGGGTATTTTTCGCCTCAGATTGAGGACTGGAGAAAGACGGCATCTGTTCCCGCGGTACCCAACAGCGCACACGATCGAGAACGCTCAGCCTTTACGGCCAACTTCCGGATTTTGATTTATGAACGATTCGTCAACTCCCGCCCATCGCGACTTTGTTCGTCAGATTATTGACGAAGACATGAAAACCGGCAAGTGGGGTGGTCGCGTTCACACTCGGTTTCCTCCCGAACCCAACGGATACCTGCACATCGGGCACGCGAAGTCGATTTGCCTGAACTTCGGCATCGCCAAAGAGTACGGCGGCAAATGCAATCTGCGTTTTGACGACACGAATCCCGAAAAGGAAGAAGTCGAGTACGTCGAATCGATCATGGATGACGTCCGCTGGCTCGGTTTTGACTGGGAAGATCGGCTGTACTACGCGTCGGATTACTTTGAACAGATTTATCAGTGGGCTGAACAGCTGATCCGCGATGACAAGGCGTACGTCTGCAGTCTGCCGCAGAAAGACATCCGCGATGGGCGTGGCAGCGCCAACGAAGTCGGAGTCGACAGTCCCTACCGCAGTCGCAGTGTGGAAGAAAACCTGGATCTGTTCCGCCGGATGCGTGCCGGAGAATTTGCTGATGGAGCTCACACGATGCGAGCCAAAATCGATATGGCTCACAAGCATATGCTGATGCGCGATCCGATCATGTATCGCATTCGTCATGCTGAGCATCATCGGACCGGGCACAAGTGGTGCATCTATCCGACGTATGACTACACTCACGGGCAGTCCGATTCCATCGAAGGCATCACGCATTCGATCTGCACTCTGGAATTCGAAAATCATCGCCCGCTCTACGACTGGTACTGCGGCGCTTTGAGTATTCATCATCCGCAGCAGATTGAGTTCAATCGACTGAATCTGACTTACACAATGATGAGCAAGCGTCTTCTGCTGGAACTGGTTCAGGGCGGACATGTGAATGGCTGGGATGATCCTCGCATTCCAACACTGCGCGGCTTGCGTCGTCGCGGTTATACGCCGGAAGCCATTCGAGCCTTTGTGGCTTATGTGGGAGTGACAAAACACAATGCCACGATGGACATGGGTGTGCTCGAAAATCACATTCGCGAAGATCTGAACAAGCGTGCCGAACGCCGCATGGCTGTTCTGAATCCTTTAAAGGTTGTGATCACCAATTATCCTGACGGGCAGTCCGAAGAGATGGAGGCCGTCAACAATCCGGAAGATCCCTCCGCTGGAACTCGCAAGGTGCCGTTCAGTCGTGAGCTGTACATCGAACGTGATGACTTCATGGAGGATCCGCCGAAGAAGTTCTTTCGGCTGTCACCGGGCAAAGAAGTTCGTCTCCGCTGGGCTTACTTTGTCACGTGCACGGATGTCGTAAAAGATGCGAACGGACAGATCACCGAAATTCATTGCACCTACGACCCGGCGACTCAGGGCGGCGACGCACCCGACGGTCGCAAGGTGAAGGCGACTTTGCACTGGGTGTCTGAAAAACACGCGCTGGCTTCTGAAGTGCGGTTGTACGATCATCTGTTTGTGAAAGAAGATCCGGATGATGTGAAAGATCCGTCGCTCGACTGGAAATCCAACCTTAATCCAAACTCCTTGCAGGTACTTCCAGCGGCGATGCTGGAGCCTTCGTTGGGTCTGGCAAAAGCAGGCGATCGCTTTCAGTTCGAACGGCTTGGTTATTTCTGCGTCGACAGTGACACGACGACTTCGAAAATGGTTTTCAATCGCACGGTCACACTGAAGGACCAATGGACGAAGGAGCAGGCAAAGAGTTAAGACCGCTCATCAGAGCGCGAAGTGTTTCAAGCACCAGGAACTGAGAACACCGGACGATTCTCCGCAGGAAGATGAAAGTTGTGGCTAAGAAGGCGAAAATACCTGATCCGTTAAGTGAGATTGCAGCGAACCTTTTGGCGTCGCTGGAGACGCATCGAAGCGCTCCGTCGCATGCAATGGATTCTCCGTTTTTGACGTGGTCACAACTGGTGGCCAGCCAGAGTGGCGTGTCGATGGACTGGGCCACGGCTTCCCTGCAAAAATTACCGGCCAAAGGCCAGATTGTTATTGCCGTCACCGAGGACCTGAAGAGCCCCGTTGCTCTGAGCAAAGATGTCGAACGACTGGCTCAGGATGCTGTTGTCCTGCAGCGGCTGGTCCAGCATCCCTTCACCGGGTGCAGTGAAACGGTTCCCGTGCGGTCCCTTTCGGAGCTCTGTAAAGGTCTGGATAAGAATCTACGGAAACCAGTTGAAGCCTGGTGGTCTCAAAGTTCAGCGAACTTGCCAGCGGGCCTCTCCCGGATTGAACAGAAGTCCGGAAAAAAAATCGTCGTTGCGATTCATGACGAGCGATTTGTACGCCCAGATGTCACTTTAAGTCGAAAACTGACGGCGGCTCTGGAATCCCTGCGGAAGCTTGGCGACACCAGCTATCCGGCGCTGCTGAGTGACCTGTTGACGCGAGCCGATGTCGCTCCCGATGATCCACTGCTCGTCGGCGCATTCCTGCAGCCGCCTTTTGCAGACTCCACGATGCTGGTGGCCGGAAAATTGCCACACGGCTGGCTGGCACTGAGCAGCGATGCCGAACAGGTCGTGAACAGCGAAGGCTTCCTGCGCCGCCTGCTGCTGCAGAATTGCGACGAGGCAACTCCTGAAGTCAAGTTGTCGACACTTGCAAAGATCATGGTCAAAGAACTGCAGCCACGTTTCAGCGAAGTCTGGCGGACTCATTTTGAGTTGCAGCGAAAATTCCCGTTTGTCGAATTCTCCGCAGGCGGATCAAAGGCGAAACCGGATCTTATTCTTCGCGACGCCCGCTTTCCGCGTGCGGAAAAAGTTCTGTCTGAGCAGCTTGTGAAACACCTTGATGCTCAGAAAATCATTGGCGAGTCGGCGTATCCAACACCCTGGAGCCGACTGCTGGAACTGACAAAGACACAAGCTGGCAAGGCGACTGTTCAGAAAGCAATGGCCCTGGAACCGTTTGTCGGGCGAGTCCTGTTGGCGTTTCCTGCGTCGTCAGATTCGCCAGCGGCCTTCATTGATGATGCGGCAGAGCTGGCCGCGTCCACTCGCCTGCTGGAGCTGATCGTTTCGCAGCTTGTGACGGACGATCAGCAATGTGTCCAGGCCGACAAGCTGGCGCTGGTCAAAGGACTGCATCCGCTGCTGAAGCCGCATGTCGCGGTCGCCGTCGAGCGACTCACATCGACGAAGCAGATGCCGCCCGGTTTCGGTGCTCTCCGCATCGGATCAAAGTGGCAGATCTTTCGACTGCAGGATCTGACCGCCGGGCCTGCTGTTGCTCCGTCATCGGACGAACAAAAGTCCAGGGCAAAGAAATCGGCCCCGACCGCTACAGCGAAAACCGCGGAACCAAAGCTGCCTGCGTCCATGGAAAACAAGCCGCCCGCGACATCCGCGATCGAAAGCAAAGCTGTCAATTCTGAACCGTTGCCGGAGAAAGCCTCTGAGCCCTCGCCGCAGGTGGCCACGCCTGCAGAATCATTGGAAGGATTCCGTCAGGATCTGGAAGCGGCATTTCAATCGCTGAGCGAAGTGTCGCGGCTGCCGGGATGTGTCAGTCTGGCCGATCTGCGTCCGGTGTTGAATCGGTATCCGAGGGAAACGTTCGATGCAGAACTGATCCGTCTGCGAAAGGCCGGTCAGTATTCATTGAGCGTCGTCGAGGGGCGTTATCCTCTGTCGGATGCGGAGCGTGATTCGTGTTTGATCATCGACAATTCGCCCCATCTTCTGGTGCGACGTCGAGAATCTTAACCGTTGGTTCTGAAATTTCCGCAGACATCGCGGGGCAGCCGGGGCAATGCGGTTTCCCCGATTGGTTGGGCGAGTCTGATATCGACGAGCCGCTCCGTTCGGCTTTTGCCTCGACGCACGTCTGATGTGTGTTACCCTGCACTAACACTGACCGAGTCTGTTTGGGACACAAGTGCTTTGTGACAGCACAGTGCGCCGGTCGTGAGGAAGAACGACCGGTCGCGTGAAATCCGCAGGACTCGCCCGCATTCGTTCGCAACCCTAACCGCAACGAATCTTAGCACCTGAACCCATGCACGGTTTTCCCATGAATCGGCCAGACGACAATCTCAGCATTTTCGCGGAACACCTGCGGCTCGCAAACCCCTTCGACGAAAATCGCGTCACGCAGATTGACTCGCTCGTCGGCGACATCCCGCAGATTAACAACAGCGCCTTTGAACAGCTGAAGCTGCATGCTCAGAAAACGACGATGGCGGCGAACGGCCGTGGTGTGGTTGTGTCCGGTTCGCCAGGCATTGGGAAGAGCCATCTGTTGGCCCGATTTGGCCAGTGGGCTCGAGCGGAAAAATATCCGTTCGTGTATCTGCTGAATCTGCAGGCCGGGCCGGACGATATTCTCAGAACGATTTTGCGGACAACCATTAGCATTCTGTCACGCAACTTTGCGATGACGCCCTGGCATTCACGTCTTTACAAGATTGTCAGCATGGCGGTGAAAGAAGCCATTCAGAAGTCCGGCACTGACGAAACTCCCGATCTTAACCAAGCTCGTCGTTTTTATCGACGGATGCTTGCCGAACACAATCTTCAGGGGGACGTTTACGAAGTCCTCTGGACTTTGTTTGAGAACGTTCAGCGGATCGTGATGCAGTTGCCGCGAACGAACCTGGCACCGTTGTCCCTGAAATGGCTCTCAGGCGATTCTCTGGACCCGGACCAGGCAGGGCAACTGGGCCTGAACATGGCGGGGGCGAACGAGGAAGGTTCCGGGCTGTCGCTGGAAGACATGAAGAATGTTCTGCGAGTGCTGTGTCAGTTTTCTGCGTTTCGAAATCGCAGTTTCATTCTGTGCTTTGATCAGGTCGACACGCTGAGCGAAGATCAGGTGCAGACCTGGTCGTCCACCGTGCATGCTCTGCTGGATTTGTGTCCCGGGCTGCTGGTCGTCACCAGCGGAGTTGATGAAACGTTTTTGAAATGGACTGCAAAAGCCCTGGTGAGCAAAGCCAGCTGGGATGATCGCATTCGTCAGTTTCCCGTGCTGCTGTCGGGCATCAGCGCTCCTGCAGCGCGCGAACTGATTTTGAGTCGCCTGAAGAATTCCTGCCTGCCGTTTGAATCCATTCCGGAAGTCGGGGCTTTGCGTGCTCATGATGTCTGCTTCCCGCTTGGAAAAGCGGCCGTCGATCCGATTCTGCTCGAGTCCGATGGAACCGAGCGCAACGACATGCGGCCGCGGGATGTCATTTCGCGAGCTGGCACAGCGTGGGATCGGCAGGTCAGCAAAATTCAGTCGCAGGGCTTCGCTGCCTGGCTGCACAGCTGGAATCAGATTGCAGAAATTTCGACCGCGAAAATGTCTGATAATGCATCGGAGCACGACAGCGAAACGTCGACGGACAGCAGCCCGGAGGAGTTGATTCGTCGAAAGGATGCTGTGATTGCCCGTAAGCTGGTCGAACATCAGCGGGCGCGTGAACAGCGTCCGGAAGAGCTGCCGGTTGATGCCGGGAACCTGACGGGACTGCTGACCAGTCTTCTGACGGCATGCACTCAGGCCCCGGCAACGTACCGCGATGCGGCTTATCGTCATCTGCTGGGTTTTGAAACTGCTGAGAATCACGGACCTTCGAAACCGGCATTTCAACTGGTTGTCGAACAGATTGAACCGCACGCGGGGGTTCGTCGTCGCATCGGCGTCGCGGTCGCAGAATCCACGTCGGGACTCAGTGCCACCAACATGCTGAAGCGAATCCAGGCCAGCCTGCTGGAAGGACACATTGTCGACGAAGCCGTTTTGATTCTCGACGGTCGAGCTCCATTGAACCTCGCCACCGCCGGGAAGGAACGACTGAAGGAACTGACAGCGATGGAGTCAAAGTTTTCGATCACGCAGCTGTCTTTTTCTGACTATGCGGCTCTGGATGCTCTGGAAAGCGTCGCCGGCCTGACTCGCGCGGGCGATCTGACGTATCCGGGCGAGAACGGCCGCGACGCCACGATCTCTGATACCGAAGTTTATGAATCCCACCACCGACTGGGACGCTATTTGAATTCGCCGGTGATCGGCCGTCTCATCGGCCACACGGAATCCACGACCGCCGCGGACGTGGCCTGAAGCGAAGTTCGAACTTCCATTTGGCCCACATCGATATGACGGCTGTTTGGTTAGCTCGGTGGGGGCGTGGTGACGGCTTTTTCCACTTCGTCCAGCATCTGAGCCCGGCGGAAAGGTTTGTAGAGTACCGCTTTCAGCCCTTCCTGACGGGCTTTGACGATGGAATGAGACGCATCGTATCCAAACGCGGTCATCATAATGATCGGGACGTGCCGGTTAATTTCACGCAGCTTGCGGAAGCATTCATATCCATTCGCATCCGCGAGGCGAATGTCAGTCAGGACGACGTCGTAATGGTAATTTCGAAGCATTGCACAGGCGGCCGTTGCGTTCTGAACGGCTTCGACTTCACAGCCCATCTGGCCAAGCAGATTATGAGCATCCTCGCGAGCCGTTGCGTCCTGATCAACAACCAGAACACGTTTTCCCTGCAACGCTTTACGGGGCGGCCGATTGACGACTGGCGGACCCATTACCACATTGCTTTCCGGGGCATGAATTACGCTGCCTACGTTGGCGCTGATCTTTCTGACGCGGTCGGTGATCATATGCAGACGCTCACAAACGTCCGGATCGTGTCCGATGTAGCGTTCCAGAATCCAGGTGGCCGCATTCAGGATCTCATCGGATGGCTCCGCAACTTCCCGGCGCAGGCGGTCTGAATTTTCAGTAGCTGCCGTGACTTTTTCAGCGGCCAGCAGTTGCAGCTGATTCAGAGAACTGGCAACCACACGACCAAAAAGAGTGAGGAAGTCGAGGTCTTTTTGATTGAAGGAGAGCGTGCCCGGGCTTTCGACATTGAAGGTTCCCAGCACCGTGTCGCGAATGGTCAGCGGCACCGTCAGTGAACTGCGAGCATCTGCAGCGCCGCAGATATAAAGGCGATCATTTTTGGTGTCCGCGCACAGATAACTGCGATTGCTGAACGCCACAAAACCGGTGACTCCATTACCGGTTTCTGCCGCGAACAAGCGGCGAGTCGCGGCTTCCGGATCCATACCGAATTCCAACAGAGGCATCAGTTCCTGCGTTTCACTATTCAGCAGACGAATCTCAAACGTGTCATACCCCAGAATCTCCTGAGTCAGCTGCAGGATCTGATCTTTCAGCAGAGTGACTCGTTCATCATGAGTCATCGCAGTGACTTCATCCGGCGCCAGATTGCCCATTTCCAGGCCGGCCCGATAAATCGCATCCTGCTTTTGCTTTTCCAGCATCTGCTTGCTGACGTCACGTACGGTCAGGATCAACGCCTGCCGATCCTTGCCGGACAGAGCGATCGACGTTCTTGCAAGACGAAGCCCCAGACTGCAGCGGTCTTCCCGCCGAACATTCAGTGATGCGGCTTCACCTGGCGTTACCGAGACGGCGATCCGACTCAGGTCGGTGCCATCCGTTGGGCGGATCACATCCTGCAGCGATTCGCCGATCAGGTTGCCGTCTGCCTTCAGCAGATTTCGAAAGGTCGTGTTGTGCCAGAGAATGGAGAAGGAATCATCGAGAAGCACAACGCCGTCCGGCAGGGCACTGAACAGGCCCATCGCGCAAACCTGCAGATCAGACATCAGGCCCGGGTCAGACTTATCGCAGACAAGGTAATCGGCGGATGAGTCCGGCATGTGGACATCATTGGTGGAAAGAACTTCCAACTTCTCACCGGTCAGCTCCTTCATTCGAGGAACCGCGGAACCGGTTTGGCCCAACACCAGCATTCGTTGTTGCGTTGCAGTCACTTCTTAATCCCTCAAGCCAGATCGATCGCTCCATCAGTGCGATTCAGAACGACTTATGAATTCTGCCTTGCCAAAGACGTCTTCGCAAGAAGCTTTTGAGATTCCCTTGTTTGGTCGTGCTATCTTTTCCTGGCTCGGAAAACGTGCGGCTGTCGTTCAACACTCGCCAGATTTCCCGACAATTCGTGCAAAATCACGGCCGCAGACGGCAAACTCCGGACCAGCAGTCGTCGTCCAGCACGTTTCGTGACGAAGAAAAATGCCGAAAAGATTTGCCGTAAAAACCTACTCGGACGGACAAAAACACAGACACGACGTTGCCGAGAAAAGTTGGTCGCCGGGCAGCAAGCCAATTCCTTTTGAGAGCTCGTAGCCGCTTGCGGCTCAGGAAACTTTCGATTCCGACGCATTCGCGGGCGTTGCTTCGTCATCCTGTTTCATCGACTGGATCATCAGCATAATCGCACCGGCCACAAGTAACGAATCGGCAATGTTGAAGATCGGATAGTCGTAGTTGCCGAATCGAAATCGCAGAAAATCGCGCACCGCAAGAGCAGGCTCGGTCTCATCAGGAAATCGCTCGCCATGCAGCCCTAGCCGATCGTAGCAGTTGCCCAATGCGCCGCCGGATACCATGGCCAGAGCCACGGTCAGCCAGGCGCTTTTTGCAGCGCCGCGGACGAACAGCCAATAGTTGATTCCGAGGAAAGCCAGGACACTGAGCGCCGCAAAGCCTGTGGCAAAACCCTGGCCCATGCCCCACAGCGCGCCGGGATTCAGGCTGGTATGCAGCTCAAACTTGAGCCACGAATCAATCAGCCATCCGGTTCCCTGGAAGACTCCGCCCAGGCGGCTGAACACGATGGATTTGCTTAGAAGATCGGCGGCGAGTGCAGCGATCGTGATGATGGAATAAACAAGAATCCGAGTCCGTGGATAGGCAGCCATCAGCGACGGCTTTCCTTAACTCGCTCACAATCCACACAATTTCTGGCATGAGGAATCGTCTGCAGTCGCAGTTTGGGAATGCGGGCTTTGGCTTCCGCCTTGCCCTCATCCAGACAGGCTTCACAAACACCGTAGGTGCCGGCATCGATCTTTTTCAGGGCGTGAGCGATCTCTTCAAGAACGCCCTGATCACTTTCCACGAGCTGCAGAGAAAAGTCCAGGTCCCACGCATCTGATCCCATTTCGGCCATATGATTGGACGAACGAGACTCATTACCTGCTTCCGATCCGGCAAACGCTTCCTCCTGAAGTTGCTCCACATCGCCACGCAGGCGAGCCTGGAGCAGCTTCAACATTGTCCGAAACTCCTTGAGTTCTTCAGGCTTCATTTTGGCAGGATTCCGCGAGGTAAGAGAATGCGGGCTGGAGCGTCGAGCGACTTTCCAGCGAGGATCAGGATTATTGGGATGCCGGATTTCGCGGTCAAGGATCTGTCGCTGCCCGTCTTTAAACTCGGCCAACAATTTGCGGAAAAAAGCGATTAAAGCGGCCAGTCGTTTTGCAGCCCGCGTGATCGGCTGCAGCCCAGAATGCCTGACCAGTGGCCTTCAATCGCGGGAATGAGAAGGGAATGTTAAGAAGCGGTTACCCAATGGCGGTACAATTCCACCAGACGAGCCCGGGGGGCGGCGAGTGCGATGAACGGCTCGCATTGAGCCTCGCCCTCCCGACACGAGGGCTCAATTTTTGGCGTTGAATGAGAATTATTCGCCGAATTCGGCGGATGCGCCAAGCTTTTCGTTCAGCATGCGACGCTGTTGATCTGTCACGACGGAAACGATCTGATCGCCTTCGTGCAGCCCGGATTCAATCAGCACTTTGCCATCAGACACTTCGCCTGGCTCTACCTGGCAGGGCAACAGGACGTCGCCGCTTTTCATCAGAACGACATTTCGTCCTGCATGACGGATCAGCGCCGTTGGAGGAACAGTAATCGCATCCTGCTTCTCCATCAGCGTCAGAACAGCCTCCGCTTCCATTCGCGGCCGCAACAGATCACGCTGCTCATCCCGCGGTTCCAGAATCGCATCGAGAAAGTATTCTTTAACGTCGGAGAACCGATCGCGCATCACCGGATACGGCGAAATCCGAGAGATAGCCGCAGGCACCGCAACATCGTCCAGACCCACCGGGCGAATCAGAATTGGAGCCCCTACGGAAACTCGCGTGATTAGTGATTCATTGAGGGGCAGGCTGATCTTCAGGTGATCCTGGTCGGGGATCTCGAAAATTGGCTGAGAGAAATAAACCGACTTTCCTTCTTCGATGGTGATCACGCCGCGACTTCGCAGCTTCCAGTTGTTGCAATGAATTACCTGCCCGTCACGCGGCGCCCGAAGGTTGCACGCGTTAATGCTTTCCTGAGCCGAACTGGCCAGCCGTTCATAGATGGACAGGCGATTCTGATCAAGAAGAGTCCCCAGCCTGGCTTTTGAAACCGCCAGGGCGTTGGCGAGTTCGGTTCGATGGATCTGCAGCTGAGAATTGTTCAGATGATGAGTCATCTGCAGGTCTCGCCGGGGATGCGTGAAATCCTGCAGCAGGTCTCTTTTAAATTCCAGCCGCCGCACCTGCTCCGTCTGGGTCGTCAATGCCAGAGACTGCGAGTCCACTTCGGCGCGATTTGCATATCCCAGCATCCACAATCGCTCTGAAAATCTCAGCGTCCCATCGGCGTTCTGAAGTCGATCCTGATTGAATGAAATATCGTCCGCAAGTTGCTGGACTTCGTTGGGATGAATGCCCTGAGAATATTCCAGAAGATCCAGCTCAGCCGCCTGAAGTTCACGCTCAGCCTCGCCGAGCCTGCGTTCATTGCTGGCCTTGAGCAACTCTTCCTGTTGCTTTGAAGCCTGTAACTTCACGTCCGCTTTGATCAGCGTAACTTCGCGTGACCGCTGGAATTCCTCGATCTTAGAGGAATCGAGGACGCACACAATGTCGCCCTTGCGAACCCAAGTGCCCTCCGGAACAAGGCTCAGGATTTGCACGGTCCACTGACACTTTGACTGAACTCGTTCTGTTCGCAGCGGTTCCAGGGAGCCGCTTGTGGTCATTTGGATTCGAAAAGGAGACTTCTGGATTGTCAACATTTCCGGCGGTGACTGTTGGGGCAGCAAGAAGACCGCGAATATTGCCAGGCAAATGAGCACGGCCAGCAGGAGCCACTGACGAGCGGAAACTCCAGGGAACGCGATGCGAAATTTCGGATTGGGCTCAGCGGGCGACGCGAACGCGGATGAATCATCAGGCAGGCAGACTGACATAGAATCCTCGGCGGGACTGATTCCGGCGGACGCCAAAAAACAGCGGAGAATTTGAAGTGGTGGGATGCTGCGAGGTTCTGACGAATGCCGCGGCACAAATCATGAGGCAGGAAAAATAAGGGCAGGGCAGAATTCTAGCATGTCCACCGACACATTTTAGGGTAGAAAATCGGGCAAACTGCCTGTTTCTCGCATGTCCTGATTTCCGCTTCAGGATTGTGAGAAAGACTCGCTTTTTTTCCGCTTTTCTACTTTTCTGCGCCGTTTTATCCTGCACGCGGAGACGCTTGAGGTGTTTTATTGTCCTGATTCGATTCTCGAAGCATCACCATTGACTCAGCGCCCAATTCCACTCGTTTAACACAAAAGTAGCAGGCACACTCCGTGTGCCGTCCGCCAATTCACGTGTTTTCAAGGGCTACGGCACTTGGAAAGTGCCTGCTACTTTCTGAGTCGAGTGCCTGCACTATGTGCCCTTGAGCGACTGCAGGCGCATGAGAGTCCTGAAAACTCGCACGATGTCGTTGAGACACACTGTTCCGAGCAGCTGTTCGTTGTCCTGAATCAGGACGACGTCGCGGCCCGTGTCGACGAGTTTGAGGAGTGTTTCCGACAGCCGAGAAGTCGGGCTGACGGTGATGATGCGGGATTTGGCGACCGCGGCGACCGGTTCAGACAGTGTGGATTCTTGTCCGGACGCTAACAGGTCGACCAAAGACGGCAAAGCTGTGGACGGGTCAATCAGGCATGGCTTCACAGGCGGTTGCAGGGCAATCAAAATATCATTCGCACTGACCACTCCGACGACTCGATTTTTCTCGTCCAGGAGCGGCAGAAACTCGACGTCGTTATTGAGCATCGTGGTGACAGCCGTGGCCACAGGTTCGCGAGCCGCTATGCTGACCGGGGGACTCATTACATCGCGTGCTGTCTGGGCGCCGCGACAGAAAATTTCATCGAGTGACAAGTCACTGTCAAGATCCACCAGGCGAAGCCTCTGCAATGGCGCTAGCGTTTGAAAGACGCTGTAGTATAGCAGCATCGTCCGCGCAAAATTAACCGGTGTCACCACGCCCAGAAGCTTCTGAGGATCCTCGTAGACCGGCAGGAAATCGCTGCTCTGGCGAATCATGATTTCCAGGGCCTCCAGCGGCGACGCAGACGGTGCGACAAACGCTGGCCGACGTGTCATCAGTCCGCAGACATTGGTTGTCAGAATACTTCGGTCGCGGTCGCTTTCTTTGAGCGTGTTTAGATATCGAGGCAGACAACGGAGAATTGTCTGATGCCGCAGCACTCCAATCATGTCGCCTTTTTCGGAATCAATGACGGCCAGCGAACCAATCGCAGATGGATCACGGCGGCCGATGACATCCCCCAGAGTCGCCTCAGAGCTGATTGATGGCACTTGCACGGACATCAGCTCGCTGACACTTCGAAGGCGAGAAAAGAAGCCGAACTCATTGCGGGCCAGTTGCTGAAACAGATCGACCACACTCTGAACCATTTGCGCACTTCTCCACAGAAAATCAGGAATTTGATTTAAGTTATCGCCGCCTGAAGCCGGGACTTGCCGACAATGCTGTCAATTCGAACAGATAGGACTAAAATCCCGGTCCGGTGGAACTGGTCGGTAGTTCTAAGGGCGCCGTTCGCTCGATGACACTCGTTTTAACACAAAAGTAGCAGACACACTCCGTGTGCCGTCCGCCAATTCACGTGATTTCAAGGGCTACGGCACTTGGAAAGTGACTGCTACTTTCTAAATCGAGTGCCATTGATCGCACGCTGGCCGTGGCGGCAAAGATGAAAATCGAGTTCCAGGTTTTTTTAGGCAGGAAAACGAATATGCAAAATAAAACGAGACCGGTAGGCCTCCTGATAATCGCCGCCTGCATCGCAGGCTGCAGCGACTCCGGATATCAGGACTACAGCGAAGCCCCGCTCAGCGATGACCATGGCCATTCGCACGATCACGACCATGAACACAGCCATGGCCTGCATGAGGGAAAACATGGGGGTCACGTCCTGGAACTCGATGACGCGCATGGTCACCACGCGGAAATGATTTTTCACAAAACCACGCGCGACATCACTCTGTATTTTTATGGCAGTGAAATCGGTGTCGCGAAGTCGGCCACCGGGCTTGCCTTTGAAATCGAAAAGCATGACAAGGAAGTGGTGCTCGAAGCCACCCCGTCGCCTCTGGAAGGTGAAACGAACGAGACCTGTTCACGCTATGTGATTTCCGGCAGTCAACTTCCGGCTGCGGTGACTTCCGAAGAGCAGCTGGATGGGCACTTTCACGTGACCATCGACGGCAAAGAATTCGTCGGAGACTTTCACGCTCACGGTCATGACGAACACGAAGACGGCGATCATTCGGCCGCCCATGATCACGCGGAGGACGCACATCTCGAGGATGCAGAGCACATGAACAGAGCTGCTGAGGAGAAAGCAGTCGACAAGGCAGATGTCGACGCGACGGAACCAGCGGCAGAAGCTCCGAAAGCCGAATAGCGGCCGCGTTCTGGCGACCTGACTCTGATCACCCTGCTTCGAGAATATTTCCACTTCCTTTGACGATCGTGCGCACAATGAACCGGGAAGCTCGCTTTGGCCTCACCACTCTGACGTGTGTCGTCATCGCCAGCATGATCGGCTCGGGCGTCTTCACGACCTCAGGCTTTTCGCTGTCCTCACTGGGTTCACCCGGTCGAGTCCTTTTGGCGTGGAGCATCGGCGGCGTGATTGCTCTTTGCGGTGCTATCGCATACGGAGAACTCGCGCGAAGACTGCCCATTTCCGGCGGTGAGTATCTTTATCTCAGTCGGCAGTTGCATCCTTTCGCCGGATTTCTGGCCGGCTGGGTTTCGCTCACCGCGGGATTCAGCGGCGCTATTGCAATGGCCGCCATCACGTTCGAAGCGTACGCCGTGCCGGAATCGATTCGGCCTGGCTGGCTGGTCCCCAACACTGTGGCCATCGCGGCAATTCTTTTGTTCGGATTCGGCCACGCGTTTCTGGTGCGATTGTTTGCAGCCATTCAGAACACCGTAGTCGGAATCAAGCTGGCTGTTCTGGCCGCATTTCTGGTCGCCGCCGCGCTGCAAATCTCCACCCGGGAATGGCACTGGGCTCCTCTCGATCAGCCACTGCCACCGATTTGGTCGCTGGCATTTGCACGAGTTCTCGCGGGTTCAGTGATGTGGATTTCGCTCAGCTATGCAGGCTTCAACGCAGCCGTGTATATCGCGTCCGAAGTGAAAGACGCCGAACGCAACGTGCCACGTTCGTTGTGGCTGGGAACAGTGCTCGTCACTTTTCTTTACGTTGTGTTGAACGCGGTCTTCGTCACCGCGGCTCCTGTATCGGAGATTGCCGGACAGAAAGAGATTGCAGCCATCTCAGCAAAGGCGATTGGCGGTTCGTCACTGGAAGTGCTCATGCGAATCGCAATCGGACTGGGGACGCTGTCGTCCGTCGCCGGAATGATCATGACGGGGCCTCGCGTGTTATCACAGATGGCTGACGACAATGTCTTTCCGGCCATGTTTCGCACGGGCCCGAATTCCATCAGCCGGACGGTGCTGCTTCAAACGTCAATTGCTGCAGGGCTGGTCATGATCAGCAATCTTCGGGATCTGCTGGGCTTTCTCAGCACCACGCTGGCGATTTCGTCCGCCATCACCGTGGCGACACTGTTCATTCCGTTCCGCAGCACCGATCCGTCTCAGCCACCGCGTTCCATGTCACTTTTAGTGAGGCTGTGCGGCGCCGTTTATGTGCTGTCGACAATCGTCATCGCCACACTGATGGCCCAGAACCAACCCCGAGACCTCGCCGCCACCGCCATCACCCTGCTCCTCGGCGGACTATTGTGGCTTGTTGCCCGTCACCGTGCTCGCGACTGAACACGTTGACAATCAGGCTGCGCCGGCAGCAGTATGCATGGACGACATTCATGTCTTGCCCGTCACAATAACGAGTAATCTGGCAGCGCCAGTTGGCGGTGAAGAGTAAGCCGACGTGATGGAATTCCTTTGGGAGTTTGATCAGGTCGGCTTTTTTTGTTTGTGCTGAAACGCGAACGTCCATATTTCCGCACCAGAGGAGACGGAAACAGGAAATCCCGGAACACATAAACGCTCAAGACGCCGGACTAGTCCGGCGGAAAGATCCTGGTGACCGGGGAAAGTTACAACGGCAGCAACGATGATTTTGCGGTGACCCGCTACAACGCGAATGGTACTCTTGACACATCATTTGGTATCGGTGGGAGCGCCGTTTTGGATTTCGCCGGCAGCACGGATAATTCCGTCAAAGTGGCAATTCAGAACTCCGAAGTTGATGGGGCGACTGAAGAGAGAATCATCCTCGTTCAGCGCCGGGAGTCAGGATTCGGCACGTAGTATCGCAATTGCGCCAGACGGAAAGCTCATCCTCGCGGGATACAGTGAAAGTGGTGTCCGCAGCTACTTTGCATTGACTCGCTATTCGGCTGACGGAATTCTGGACAGCACATTTGACAATGACGGAAAAGTGACCACGGACATCAGCGACCAGGGTCAGGTCAACGACATTGTCATACAGCCCGATGGGAAGATTGTCGTCGCCGGATACAGTCATAATGGTGCGAACTATGATTTTACAGTGATTCGCTGCCTTGCTGATTCGGTGACAGACAAGAGTAACACCGCCTCGCAAGACGCGTCCTGCGTAAACAGTACGATCGCTGCGATCTCTTCCGAAGTTCTCAAGCCCGCACATCAGGTTTCTGGCGTCATAAAATGGCCGACACATTCCGCAGACCTGCGTCTCCTGAACAGCAGTGGAGCTCCGATTTTCACTTCGTTCGCTTCTGCTGACAATGTTGCGACGACACCCGCCGACTCCAGGAATGCGAATGAACTCGACGACAACTCGTTCGTTGAAATCCAGGAGCCAGCAAGCACTCGGGACGTCCCTTCCACAACCCTGCCATCAGCGTGGTGGCCAAAGATTGCTCATGCAACACAGACGGTGTTTTCCCTCAGTACCTCTTTTTCGGAACAGACTCCTGAAGTTATGAAATGGTCAGCAAACCTGAAACAGTCAACCACGCTGTGGACGCCCGATCGTAAAGTGTTGCCAAATTATAATGGATACGCGATCTCTCCGAACGAAGGGTTTCTGTCTGTTGTGGTAGAGAAGTCTGATGGTCAACAAGGATTGCCTGGATTTGAGCTTCTCATCTGGGATCTTCGGCGGGATCGTGCCACAGGACGTCAGGCCTGCGAGTTTCCCTATGGACTGAGTTTCTCCCCAAACAGCGATATCGTCGTCCTTCTGACCAATGGCTTCCTGACTGTGATCAACGCCAGCACAGGCGACGAAAACTACAAAGTGCCATGTGCGAACATTCAGGATTTTGCGTTTTCGCCCGACAGCACCGAAATCGCCGTCGTTTCGGAAGATCGAACACTTCGCAGATTGCGAATGAAAGATGGCTCTGAGATTGCGAGCGTGGAGGCTCACGAAATTGCAGCACGTGGTGTAGCCTATTCGTCTGATGGACGGACTCTCGGGACTGTTGGCATGGATGGATACTTCCGCTGTTGGCGAGTTGAAGTGATGGAAGCCACCATGGCCCTGCCGCTGGGAACACCACTTCTGCAGCTTCGATTCTCACCAACGGCCGTGCCGCAGCAATTGTTGACGCCAAAGGCCGCGTCTTCCTGTTAACCGCGGGAACCACATCACCACTCGATTCAGTTCGTCAGCAATAAGACTGCGTACGTCGACGTATTTTGCGCGGCAGCAAGTGTGAGTCATTTCTTTTATGGTGCTCCAAACAAGTTCAATCTCTTCGGCGATCTGCGGCAATCAGAATGCCACGCCACCACCGATGATGGCACCGATCGTGGTGGCATCGACGTTTCCGATTACACCGGCCCGGAGAAAAATATCAGGAGTACACCAATAGATCTGCTCGAAGGTAAAGAATGATCCTCCGATGTCAGCATTGTCAATCTCAAGGGCAATACGTGCTCCAAGATCATCCGTCAGATCGAACTCACCGCCCACATTCAGTAACAGTGAATTCAAAGAATCCCTGTGCTCGAGGTACCGCACCGCTGATTGTCCCTGAGCACGGATGTCATCTCGCAGATAGCCCAGCTGAATGAAGGGACGAAATGACGGCGTGACATCTGCGAAAAACGTGGTGCCGATCGCCCACGAGTTCCAATCGACCTCAAGCTCTGCCGGTGAAAACGTTCCGGGAATGTCGGCCGTCATTCCGAGGTGACGTGCTGAGACGAAGACGTCCTGAAAAAAGAATCTGTCAACTTCTGGTCCCCAGGTCACTGGCGCGTTGATGGTACCGCGAACACCATGCAACGGATTCGCAATTTCCAGTGTGGTCGGTGCCGTTAGAAAGATGTACTGCGCGTCCAGATAGGAATTGCCCAGCAACCCGGCACGCCTGTCCGCAGGATCGTAGACGCTTGGTGGAGCTTGCGGATAGGACACAGGGCCAGCCTGAGAATGTGACTGTGGCGATCCACCGGGATCGCTGGGCCAGTACGGTGTTGGCGTCATTCGAGGCTGCATTCGCGAACTCACTTCATTGTGCTGAGAAAACCCTGTCGAATTTTCACCCGCCGACTGATAGCTCGGGTATACGGCAGGCGAAGTCTGAGGACCATCGCCTGAATAATACCGATTGTAGGGAACATGTTCCGACGCCCTTAAGGCGCAGAATGCCAGACAAAGACAGCAAATCCCTGCCATGCGACTGACCATTCTTCTCATAAGACCAACCCTAAATGACTATTCGGTGCAAACCCACTTATGAAACATGCCAACGGACCGCATGGTAAACAAAAGGTGACCTGCAGGTGGATGCGCCTTCCGTTAACTTTCAAATCATCAGGGGTGATTACCAATACCACATGCAAGCCGTCCTGCTGATCCTGCCGCTTGATCTTGCTTTGCCACACATCTCACTTTTGTGGAATTGGAAAGAATGGGGGTTCATTCTGGCATGTTTTCAGTGTCTCCATACTTCCTAATCTATCGATTTTCGCCTTGTTTGGCAGAGCAATCCGGTTGATCCCGAGCAGCGGTCACTCCGGGAGGCTGGTAAGGCGAGCGGCAGATTTCTGGTTACCGTCGAAAACCGGGGGGATAGCGCCCTGCGGCTAAAAAAAAAGCCCGCGGCTTTGAGGCTGCGGGCTTTGAGGGAAGGTTTGAGTTAAGCGTGGAACTCAGTTGGCCTGGCTCACTTGAAGCTGAGGTCGCAGTTGCTGGCGGCGAGATTCGACGACAGTGGCTGCTGCCACAACGGCTTGTTCGGCTGTGGCCAGTTCAGTGCCAGCGGCTGTCACTTGTGCTTCAATAGGGGTCGCTTCGACCGTAAGGGCTTTCATGGTCTGATCGGCTGTGACCATTGCGGCCTTTGAATCGGCGATCAACTTTACCGCCGCGTCGACTTCCGTCTTCGTCGCAACCATCTGCTTGTCCATGGCAGCAATCTGCTCGGTCATGGCCACAATCGATTTGTCCTGACGATCGGACACTGCCGCCAGACCATCCACAGACGCCTTGATCTCCGCATCGTCCGGCAGAACAGCCAGAGCCGCTTTGACCTGTTCCAAAGCAGCCTTCACCATTGGCGAGGCGGTCTGAGTTTTGGTCATGACTTCCTGCTGAGCGACCTTTTGTTTTTCAATGGTCGTCATGGTGGCTGTCAGGTCTGTCATCTTCTGCTCGTTGGCGGTGACTGCGGCCTGGTAGTCGGCCATGGTCTTCTGTGCTGCAGCGATCAGTTGCTGCTTTTCCTGAAGAGTGGCCTGAGCCTGCAAAGAGGCCAGCTGAACTTCATCGCGTTTCTTCTTTGCTGCGTCCAGAACCGCCAGCTCATCACGAAGAGCGATATAATGCTTCAGCCGGTCGACCTGCCCGTTGGCTCCTGCGACTTCCTGCTGAGCGGCGGCAATCACCTGCTCTTTGGCAACCGTCGTGGCCTGAGCCACATTGAACTCCGTTGTTACCGCGTCCACAACTCCCTTGCTGACAACGATAGCCTGCTCATCCACAGGCACCTGCTCTTTGGACTTTGCAATCAGCTGAGTCCCGGCGACAACGTTGGCCTTTGCAGCCACCAGAGCAGCCTCAGTCGTTTTCAGCTCCTCTTCTCGAGCGGCGACCTGAGCCTTCAGTTGTTCGACAACCTTCTTCAGCTCTTCGTCGGCCTGCATCATTTCTGAAGCGGCCGCTGATTTCTCAGTAGCGGTCTTCAGCTCAGGGACAGCCTTTTGCAAAGCGGCGATGGCGACAGGCAGGTTCTTTTCCTTCTCCTGTTCCACAACCAGCTTCTTTTCTTCTTCAACAATCAAAGTTTGAAGGTCTGCCAGTGTCTTCTGGCTGGCCGCGTAGGCGGCATTGGCTGCGTTCAGCTTTTCCTGGACGACTGCCTGACCATCCACTGCCGCCTTGTGCGCGGCAACCGCCACAGTGACTTTTTCTGTCGCTGCAGCAATAGCCGCAGGTGCCTGAGCGATTCGTTCTTCCAACGTTGGAGGATTGGTGCTGAGCGATCCGATTCGGGCTCCATCCGCCGCGTTCCAGACGCGAATCTCACCCGTGTAATCACCGGCAATGACGCGATTGGTTTCGTCACAATGAGTCGCTTCGAGAGCCAGGTCATTGAACGCCTCGAAGCTCAACAAAGCCCCACCGTTGGCATCCCACAACTTGGCGATTCGGTCACGTCCAGAAGTCACAAGGCGAGCGTCACGGCAGAACTCCACTGAAAACGCTCCACCAGCATGGGCGGCCCATGACTTGATCTGTCCGCCATTTTCCATTTCCCACAAACGAACGGTGGTGTCTTCGCTGGCTGAAGCGAGGACATTGCCATCGATACGCCACGAAACCGAATGAATTGGGCCCGTATGTCCGGTGAGCGTCAAGTACTCGCGACCGGTCTGAGCTTCCCAGACCAAGAGCCCACCACTGCGGTCGGCTGTCGCCAGCAGAACGCCATCCGGACTGAATTCGAGGGAATAGATCCAGTCGGTGTGCTTCTTACATTCGTAAGCAAGTTCACCCGTCGCCGTGCTGTAGACTCGCACGACCTTGCCAGGTCCGCCGAGAGCCACAAGCGTCTGATCAGCACTGATATCGGCGCCCAGAACTTCGTCGAGTTCGTCGCCGACGACCATGACTCGCTCACCCGACTTCACGTCCCACACAACGCACAGGCCTTTGGAAGCCCCGCGACCGCCACCGGCAAGCAGCAGCCCGCCGTTGCGGCTAAACTTCAGCACGCGCGGACTTCCTTCTGGGAAGGGCAGAATCCCAAGCGGCTCCATGGTCTCTGTATGATACAGCACAACCTGCTTCTGTCCGGCAACCGCCACCAGCTTTGACCAGGGGTTCGTTGCGATTGCAGAAACGGCGGTCGTTGCCGTGGTGTGAATCACTGGTTCCAGAGTCAGCACGTCCGGCATCGGAGCAGGTCCTTCCGGACGAGCACCGGCCGACACGTTTACGGTCATGGCCGCGTTATTCTTCTTCGGCAGCATGACCTTGCTGGACGACGTTTCCGGAGCTCCGCCCTCGATCCACTTGCGGACGATTTCCAGGGTCTCATCGGGCAGCTTGTCCGCATTTGGCGGCATGAACGGTTCGCTCTGATGAGACATCAGGCTGTACAAATAACTGGCCCCGGAGTCGCCCGGCTGAATTGAGGCCCCGGACGCTCCGCCCTGCATCAGCGAGGAGTAGGATGACAAGTCGAGGTCGGAGCTCTTCTTATTTGTGTTGTGGCAGGTGAGACACTTGTCACGCAAAATTGGTTTTACGTGATCTTCGAACGTGATTTTATCCTCGGCGCTGACAACGCCTGTTGATAGCTGAAGAGCCAATGCTGCAAGGCTGGCAGCAATCGAAAGAACTCGCTTCATGTTGAAACTCCATTGCACCAAAATGCGAAACACGCTCGGGTCAGGTTATTTAAACAGCCCCTGCCGAACGACGTCTCACGCAGAACACGCAAAAAAGATAGCCCCACGAAACCTTAGCTTCGGCAGAATTTGCCGCATCACGAAAGTCTTCGCAGGACGGATCTATCCACTTTGTTACCCAACCTTTGCAGGTGGGATTCCCTTGTGAGACCAACCATTACAACCGGACCACCGAGCCGCAGCAAAAGGCGGAATGAAGACTCCGCCTTTGCCGGTTGATCATTCTTGTTTTTCTGATCAATGATTAAACAAGAACTCACGAGAGTTCAGCATCGACCAGAAAACATCTTCCAAAGCTTCCTGCTTGTTTTCCTGCTCGCCCACCAGTGCTACCAGAGAAGCCAGTTCCTGTTCCGTTGGTCGTCGGCTGAAACATCGCAGATACAATTCGGTAACGATATCCGGCACGGGTTTGGTCTCTTTCAGACGAGCGGCAATCAAACCGCCCTGCTGAATCTTGGCGTTCGTTGTGTCGCCGTTGATCAGGTGCAGAGCTTGGGAAAGGTTCGGCTCCATCTTCACTTCACAGGAACAAACGGTTTCGCGTTTCGCGCGGCCGAATGTCGTCAGGAAGTAAGTTGCCGTGTTCCCATCCGCGATCTGAACGGCTCTGGCACCGACTGGAAGACCTGGGAATTTATCCTGAGTCGTCGTCACGATGCTGATACAGTCGAGCATCACTTCCGCTCGAATTCGACGCAGTTCTGAGTGAGCAAAGTTGCGATGATCGGAATCGTTTGTTTCGTTAGTCTTTGTGGACAACTGGTAAGTCCGGGACGTACAGATGTCACGCACCAGTTTACGGAAGTCGTAGTTGTATTCCGTGAACTTCTTGCCCAGTTCGTCCAGCAATTCGCCGTTGACAGGCGGATTACTGACTCGCACGTCATCCACTTCGTTGATGATCCCACGGCCGAAGAAGTGAGCCCACACGATGTTGGCAAGATTCTTTGCGAAATAAGGATTTTCAGGAGACGCCAGCCACTGAGCCAGCACTTCGCGGCGGTCACGTCCGGTCAGATCCGGCTCCGCACCGCCGAGGAATTTCGGCTTCATCGCACGACCCCCGACAAGGTGAGCGACCTCACCACCACCAGAATTGAAGATGATGGTCTCACGCGGATCTTCGCCCTGCTTGCGGCCGATCTGCGAAAAGAACGCGGCGAAGCTGTAGTAGTCATCCATCGTCCACTTGTCGAACGGATGGTTGTGGCACTGTGCACACTGAATTCGCATGCCCATGAAAACCTGCGCGACATTTTCCGCGGTCTTCAGAGTTTCTGTTTCCGTCTGGTAATAGTTGGTCGCAGGACTCGCAAAAGAGCCACCACGAGAACCCAGGATCTCCTGAACCATCTTGTCAGTCGGCGTGTTGCTGGCAATCTTCTCTTTCAACCAGTTGTAGTAAGCCAGCATCGGCTTCTTTTCAACGCGGTTGGCAATTGTGCGAACCTGAAGCAGTTCGGCCCACTTCATAACCCAGATGTCTACGAATTCTTTACGCTGCAGCAACTGGTCCACCAGCTTTTCACGCTTCATTGGGTCCACATCCGCAATGAACAGGTCATGGTCTTCGACCGTTGGCATTGTGCCAGTGATGTCGACAAAGACTCGCCTAAGATACTCTTCGTCAGAGCAGACTTCAGACGGAAGGATTCGCAGCTTGCGAAGCTTGACGTGATTCAGAGTATCGATGTAGTTGAATTCCGGTGTCTTTGGATCTTCGTACTGCAGTCCCTTCGGCAGCACGATAAACTGCGAGCCGACTGTATGGGTGTCAAAGCGGGCCATAATAAAGGCTTCACCGCGAACATGTGCCGTGACGTTGCCGGTTTGAGCGATCTCAGCACTGCCTTCGTTGTTTGAACTGAAGAATGCCAAAGTCGTCACGTCGCGGTCCGTGCCATCGGAGTACTTCGCACGCACCGTGAGACGCTGCGTTGCGCCTTCGCCGTCCATGACCGCATTCTTCGGATACAGATCCAGCGAAACCACCGACGGTACAGGACCTGGATCGTTCGGAGAACCGGCTTCCAACCATCGCAGTACCGTGTTGTAGTGCTCGCTGCCTTTTTCGAAACGCTTGCCACCGGTATGAGGAACGCTCCCGTCACACTTTTCCATCAGCAGACTTTCCGCTGGCAGAGCAAGATTCAGACGACGACCGGGGACTTCACGAGTCAGTCGGTAATGGTCACCTTCGGGATCGAAGCCGAACAGTGACAGACGGAAACCGTCTTTTCCGCGAGCCGCCCCATGACAACTGCCGTTATTGCAGCTGGTCTTCATCCAGACAGGCATGACGTCCTGACGAAAGCTGATCGCTGGATCCACCTGAGAATTCTGAACCGTGACAGGCACTTCTACAGAATGGCCGCCGAAAGAAACAGTTGCCTTTGTGGCACCATCGGCAACGGGAAAAAACTTCATGCCATCCCGACGCACAAAAGCTTCGTTCTCCACGACGATAGTCGCCTGATCGGTCACATCGACTGTTAATCCATTAGGCAACACCGCCTGCACAAGCAGCGACTGATGATCGCGAAGCGCAGACAGATGGATATCTGAAGGAGCCACACTGATTGAAGCCGGTGCCGCATCCTGCGCCCAAACCAACGAATGAATCTGCAAGATGGCTGCCGCAAAAGCTGCCATGTATGATTGTCTGGTCATAAGTTCGTGATCCGTTACAGCAAAATGTTCCGACGCATGAAGCTACCAGAACGGAAATGCAAAAGATGTACCGCCTGATGATCAAAAGGTGTTATGGCGCCGCGCCGGCGCCAGCATTCTTTTGACTTTCCAGTCTGAGTTTCTCAAGCCGCGTCAAACGTTTTTCAGCCGGGGGCGCGGCTGGCATTGGAGCTGCCGCAACAACCGCGGCCGGCATTGGAGCTGGCATTGGTACCGCAACCGGCATCGGAAGCGGCTTGTCGATTCGCAGTTCTGAATCTCCCACGCGAGCGTGAACGATGCTCTCATTGTTTTCCATCACAGTGACCTGACAGAACACATTCTTGTGAGTTCCCTCAGGACTGTCGGCAGCCGTGATCACCTTGAAGACCAGTTCCTTTGTTTCCGCAGTAATCTGCAGCGGTTCGGCCGTGACCTTGTGCGGCAGCCCCACCAGGATCACCTGAGCCGGTGTCTTCAGTTCCTTAAGAACCTGCACGTCCACCAGGATTTCCGTTTCTTTGCCCTGCTCCACCGAGGATCGCTGGACGGTAAGCCCAACATAAGGTTCTGCAACCTCAAGCGTCGCCATCTGAGTCGATGCCCAGGCGGCGCCGTTCACATCGGCTGAACCTAGAGCAAAAATCGGCCATTTGCCAATCGCCGCGTTTGCATCGGCGTTGATCTGGTACAGAGCTTCCGTCTGACCTTTCGCAATGGTGATCTCACTATTTGCGCCAATCCCAGGCGGGCGATACGGGAACTGCACCTGAATGTTCTCGTCCCACCCTTCTTTTTTCTTTGCAACAATCTTCAGCATCATCATGCCGTTGCGAACGATCGGAACAGTTGGCTGAACAATTTCGATATGGAACGGCAGTTCGTCAACCACCGCCACAGGCAGACGTTCGACGTCCTTCCAGACATACAAAGACTGACCTGGTCCGGCAATCACAAAATCCGCGCGGTTTTTGAAACGACCAGTGACGTTCACAGATGCGTCCGTAGGCTTCATGCGGAAGTCCACCAGAGCACCAGCAAGTGGCGCATCTGCTGCCGCTTCAAAGACGACCGGCATTACGTTCATGTTCGCGGCCATTGGCGGAGCGACCATTGTGATTCCAGCCGGCAATTCGACGCCGTCAATTGTCAGTTCACCACCGAAGTTAAGTCGTTCGGCAGAGATCAACGTCGCAAAGCGATTTCCTTTCGGAACGTAAACCTGTTGACGAGTCTGTGAATAACGAGCCAGTCGGGGAATCCCCAGATTCAGGGAAGGCTTCACTTCCTGGAATTCCACTCGATAAGTGAACTCCGCACCGCCACGATTCAAATGGTCGGCAATGCGAATTGCATAGTCGCCATCTGCTGGAATCTGCCAGCGGAAGTAGCTGTCGGGGCCCCGTGAATCGTCGTTGCCTGTAATCCCTTCGCCTGTCGCCTTGTACAGGTTCATAACAGTATCGATCGGTGAGCGAATTCGGCGTCCGTAGCATTCCACTTCAAAGACTTGACCGGCTTTGGCGGTAAATCGAAAGATGTCCACATCGCCAGGTTCCTGAAGAATCCCGTTGAACGACGCCGGAAACTCAGCAACGACCGTAGCGTTTTCGAAACCATTATTCGGCTCTGCTTCCAGAGCATTCGGATACGGAGAGACACTCAGGACATGGCCCGAGGGAGTGATCCCATTGGCATCGTCGATATACACCGTCGTTTCAATCGAACCATCGGCCGGAAAGACAACCGACTTTGTAATCGGGCCATTTGCATCCCCGATGAAGGTCACATCAATGGTCTCACCGGCTTTACCTCCGGGAGGAAAAACGGCTGTCGGGCGAGGAAATGTGCCAATGTGCAGGCGGTACCGAGAGTTTCCGTCTCCACCATAACCGCTGTCACGCATTTCAACGATGTAAACACCATCTTCAGGGGCAATGATCGATGTCGCAGCGTCCTGTTTGACCAAAGGTGAATCGTCTTCAGCGGCCAGCTCAAATCGCTTATCATTCAGGATTGCAATGTACGGATCGAACAGTGTCTGACCAAACCGCATGGCTTCGACTTCAACGGAAATCCGCTGGCCCTTCGTCGCCTTGACTCGGTAGTAGTCAACGTCTTCATTATCAACAGTCCCGGAAACGGTGACATTGAGTTCCACGTCCTGAGGTGCGGCGAAATCTGTGTTCGGCTCCTTTTCCTCAACCGCAGGCAGAGCACCCACGAAGAACGTTCGATAGTCAGAAATACCTGACTTCGTGCGAACCTGAGCAGTATGTTCGCCCAGAGCACAGTCCGGAGCGATTCGAACTTTTACGTCGATGTTGTTGGCGTCGGCCGGCTTGATTTCAAGGACTTCAAAGCCAGGCTCGTAGAACAGGATTTCTGCGGCATCGTCGAGTCTTGCTCCGGTGAACCGAAACACCTGCTCGGTACCTCGCTGCCCGCCTCGAGGCAGAATAATCGACAAAGTCGGATCCGCTGCGGAAGCCAACATTGGGCTTAACACGGCAGCAACTAACGTCAACACTCCAGCCAATGACAAACGCATGGCACAGTCTCTTCCGTTGATGACAAAAAGCGGGGCTCCTTCCCATTGCCAGTGCTTCGTCGAATCCTTGACGAGGCAAATCGCATTAGACCTGCATTCAGCAGGAATCGTTTTTTTGCCCAAACCCGATGCGTCTATTTCAAACGTTAAGGATTTGTGCTTGAGTGACTTCACTCTGCTGTGGTAGCCAATAATCAGCAGCCCACATGCGAAAACAACGCTGCTGGCCGACTTTTCAGCCTGCCCGCAGCGTTGATCAGTTTACCAAAAAATTACGCCAAAAGTTCCTGACGTACCTTGCCACCGTCGACAATTTCGATCGGTCGGTCGCCTGGAGCCATCAGTTCCTTATCGCCCACGATACCGAGGCAGCTGTAAATGGTTGTGGCCCAGTCTTCGACATTCAAAGCATTGTCTTCCGGCTCACTCGCTGTCGAGTTCGATGTTCCGTAAACAAAGCCACGTTTGATGCCACCACCAGCCATCACCACGCTGAACACTTTCGGCCAGTGGTCTCGGCCAGCTGTTCCGTTGATCTTTGGCGTGCGCCCGAATTCGCTTGCAATACACACCATTGTGTCATTCAGACGGCCACGCTCTTCCAAGTCGGTAATCAGACGAGCGAACGCCTGATCAAGTGGCGGTACCTGGCCATTCATGCCCGCGGCGATATTGTCATGCATATCCCAGCCGCCGTAGGTCAGCGTCACGAAACGTGAACCCGCTTCGATCAATCGGCGAGCCATCAGCATGCGAGCACCAGCAGCATTGCGGCCGTACTCATCACGCAACTTGTCAGATTCTTTACTCAGGTCAAACGCTTCACGCGCCTGCTGTGAGCTGATCAGACCGTATGCGCGTTGGTAGAAGGTATCGACAGCGTCCAGAGAATCCGCTTTTTCCTTCTTCACGAAGTAATCATTTACAGCGTCCAGAGCCTTCCGGCGACGTGTGAATCGTTCGTCCGTCACACCGCCTGGCAACTGCAGGTCGCGAACAGAAAATCCACCATCAGCGGGGTCTGAGCCCAGGCTGAATGGAGCGAACGAAGAGCTAAGATAACCCGTGCCAGCGAATTCATTCGGCTGGCCAGGAATACAGATGTACTGTGGAATGTTGTTGCGAGGCCCGAATTCGTGGCTAACAACACTGCCCATGCTTGGATAAGAAAGAGCCGGGCTTGGGCGGTACCCGGTGAACATGTTGTGAGTGCCACGTTCGTGAGCCGCTTCACCGTGAGTCATGCTGCGTGCGATGGTAATTTTATCCATCACTTTGGCAGTGTTTACCCATCGCTCGTTGATAAAGACACCTGGAACACTGGTCTCGATGGAGCTCATCGGGCCACGATATTCAATCGGGGCATAAGGCTTCGGGTCGAAGCTTTCCTGATGGGCCATGCCGCCCGGCAGAAAAATGAAGATGACGGACTTGGCCGTGCCTTCCTTGCTTTCGTAGTTCTTGATTTCAGCCTGACTCTGACGCAGCTGGAAATACTGAGCCAGTGAAAGGCCAATACCACCACAGAATCCTACGTGCAGAAAACTTCTACGTGAACGTCCAGTGATCATCCAAGTCTCTCCAGGGAAAACAGCGCCTTCCAGCGATCACCCAATCGCAGGCTGACAGAAAACTGTAACTGTAACTGTCTTTTGACAGAAATGGCGGAACTTTTCGCCGAGGTGGGGTAGTTGGCGGGAGGTCAGATCACTTAAGTGTGCTCCAACCCGTGCATGTGTTAAGCCCCAAAAGGGCAATTGTCAAGAATCCGCCTCTAAATTGAGGTTGATCCGCCCTAAAAAAAACCTAAACACTTCTTTCAATCGTTGGCAGTAGTTCCAAATTGTCACCTGTTTTAGGCCCACAACTAAAACTCCTACCACTGTAACGACGTCGAGGCGGTCTCTTGTGTTCGCAGGAATTCTCCATTTTTATTAAAGTTGAGGCTGATCTTTCTCTATGTCTTTGGCTTCGGAAGACACCTCGTTCAACTGCTTCAGGTTCATCCGTCGAGGAGGTTCCAAATAATGGTAACCAGTATTCGGATTGGTCCGGTCAAAGGCAAATGCCTCACGATTTTTCAGAAAATGCTTCAGGTATGAGACCGGAATTGCAAAGCCAAGTCCTTCTCCAAAGGTCAACTTCATATTGATCACCCCTACAACCTCGCCTCTGGCGTTGAATAGCGGCCCGCCGCTGTTACCGGGATTTATTTGTGCAGTGGTCTGGATGTACACAATGCCGTCCATGTTCCGATTTCGTGACGCAACAATGCCTTCCGAAACCGATCGCTCAAGACCCAGCGGGCTGCCAATGGCAAAGACAGTGTCTCCTTCGCGGTGCGTATCATCGTCGGCGATGTAGATCGGCTGAAACCTCAAATCTTTTTGAGTCGGGATCTCCAGCAATGCGAGATCAAAGTAGGGATTGAGCGCGAGGATCTTTACGTCTCGGATCGCCCGGCGTTCGAAATCCCCGTTTTCGCCCTGATGGAAAATCGTCACGGCGACTCGCGTCTGTCCTTCGACCACATGATAGTTGGTCACACAATAGCCACGATCGTTGATAATGAAACCCGAACCCAGACCGCCAGGATTCTGAATCAGAACGACACCTTCACCAAACTTGCCCACAAGTTCCTTCACCGTTCGATCCGGCAGATCGGCTGAAAGAAATACCCCGCTCTCCGTTTTTACGGGCTCCGCTTTGACCGGCTCCTGACTGATACGTTCCTGAATCTGGTCCACTGGGATGCGAATGACGTCAACACCTACGTCTACAAACAACGTGTCCTTTTGAACTTTCAGGACTTCTCCTTCAACTCGCTGTCCGGATTTCATCACAATCACATCCGCCGACAACATCTGAGTCGACAGCATTAGCCACAGAAGACAGCTGTGCAGAATCATCGCTTTTCGGTTCATAAGTGATCTCCCTGGTTTTGCCCGGCCGCTGACCCCGAGTCAGAAGTTGACAACGCCTTTGAACGCCTACGCGAAGGTAATGCAAAGGCGGTATGAACCCTCGAGACGTGCGGGTTTTTGATTGACTGAGCCGCAAAGCGCTAGCTGCTGGTGAGTGTTTTAAAAACACAACGAAAACACCCGCGGCTAGCGCCTTGCGGCTCAGGTTGTGACTAAATCAACACTCCCCAAACTCGGGGGCGTTTTGATTTGGCCGCTGACAAGAGAAGCTTTACGCGTCTTCGACAGGCAGTCAACCATGCTCTGCAATCCTGCTGCGGAGTCCCGCGATTTTTTTTTGCTGAGGAACATCAGGAAAGAATATCGGTCACGACTTCACCATGAACATCAGTCAGCCTGAAGTCGCGTCCCTGAAAGCGGTAGGTCAATTTTTTATGATCCATGCCGAGCAAATGCAGAATGGTGGCATGCAGATCATGCACGTGGACCTTGCTCTCCGTCGGACCAAAACCCAGTTCATCCGTGGCCCCGTGAATATGACCGGATTTGACGCCACCGCCCGCCATCCACATCGTAAACGCGTCGATGTGATGATCGCGCCCCGTACTTTCGCGCGGTTCGCCCATCGGAGTTCGTCCGAATTCGCCGCCCCAGATCACCAGCGTATCCTCAAGCAGCCCGCGGGCCTTCAGGTCTTTCACAAGCGCTGCAGCCGGCTGGTCGACTTCTTTCGCCACCACATCCAGCGTTCCGTCCAGATCTGCCCCCTTGCCTCCATGATGATCCCAGTCCGTATGATACAACTGGATGAAGCGGACTCCGCGTTCCACCAGACGGCGAGCCATCAGGCAGTTATTGGCAAAGGACGACTTGCCCGGTACAGCGCCATAAAGTTCCAGAGTCGCCTGCGTTTCGTCTTCAATTCGCGTCAGTTCCGGCGCTGCCATCTGCATGGCAAAAGCGGTTTCGTAGGCATTGATGCGGGTTGCGATTTCAGGATCCTTTACCGTCCCCAGCCGGATGTTGTTCAGCTGGCCGATGGTTTCTGTGAAGTCGCGCTGCCCTTCGCGGCTGATCCCAGGCGGATTCGAGAGATTCAGAATAGGATTGCCTTTGTTGCGAAACGGAACTCCCTGAAAGGTGGTCGGCAGAAATCCACTGGACCAAAGCGTGTTCCCGCCTCGCGGTCCGCGTGGCCCGGACTGCAGAACAACGAATCCCGGCAGGCTGCTCGAATCACTTCCAAGGCCGTAAGTCACCCATGAACCCAGGCTTGGTCGACCGGGCGACTGAAAGCCGGAGTTCATGAATATCTTGGCCGGGCCATGGTTGAAAACATCCGTCGTGACAGCTCGCAGCCAGCACACGTCATCAGCAATCGTCTGGTGCCAGGGAAGGACCGCGCTGATGTCCATCCCGCATTCACCCCAACGGCCGAAGTGGCGGTTGGTTCCCATGAGCTTCGCATCGGCCGGCAGAAACGCAAATCGACGTCCTTCGACAATCTCTGCGGGCGGAGCCTGGCCGTGGTACTGCTTCAGAACAGGCTTGGGGGAGAACAATTCCAGCTGACTGGGACCGCCTGCCATGAACATGAAGATGACACGTTTGGCTCGCGCCGCATACTGGCTTTCTTTGGCCTCCATCGGACGGTCGGCCGTTGCTTCCTGAGCCAGCAGGTTCATCAGCGCAACGCTGCCAAGACCGATCCCGGACTGTTCAAGAAACGCGCGTCGCGAATTCCCTGCAGCGCTGGTCTGAGCACTTTCAGAACTCTGAGCGTCTCGCAAATTCGCTTCGGACTGTGTTTTGCTCATGGCGTACCTGCATCTTCAAAAAGCGTTGCACGGCCCGGGAGATGGAATTACGGGATTCTGTGCCAGGTTTTGTTGCCTCTAAGATAGGGTATGCGCCATCCTGCGTCCATAAGCAGCCAAAGAATCCGTCGCCTTCAGATCGTTCGTTGTCATGACGACTGAAGACGAGTGAAGAACTGCCTGTGCGTTTCTGGATTGAGTTGATGTGCAACGTGATGTTCTTTCGACAACGCATTTTCCGCAGGCCATAGATCGCTGTGAGGCGGCAGAAAAGTTATGGCAGACGTTTTTCGTTTCAAGCATTTCAGCATTGCTCAGGATCAGTGCGCGATGAAAGTCGGCACGGATGGAATCCTGCTGGGCGCTTGGGCGATTTCGCAATCGCCGCGGCGAATTCTTGACATTGGCACCGGAACGGGCCTGATCGCGCTCATGCTGGCTCAGCGGTTTCCGGATGCCAGCCTGCAGGCGATTGAGATCGATGCGGCTGCCTGTGAGCAGGCGAAGGAAAACTTTCGGAACAGCCCGTGGTGTGACCGGTTAACGGCCGTCTGCGAATGCTTCCTGAAGTACTCGACACGCATGGAGTTCCGAGTGCAGTACGACCTGATCGTATCGAATCCTCCGTGGTTCAATGAATCCCTCAAATCGGGGAGTGCATCGCGAGATCTCGCTCGACATACGGGTGCGCTCAGCAGTGGCAATCTGATCCGCGCAGCTGCTCGCATGTTGTCCGCGGATGGACGCTTCTGCATCATTCTGCCCCATGAGCAACGTTCATCGTTTGGAAAGCTGGCAGAAGATGCCGGCCTGTTTTGCCAGCATTGCTGCGACGTCTTGCCGACGAAAACGAAAGCTCCGAAACGCATGCTGATGCAGTTGAGTCACCGCCGCCCGGACGAAGGACCACAACAATCACAATTTGTGGTGGAAACCGAACATCGGCATGTTTATACCCAGGAATTCATAGCGATGACCAAAGATTTCTATCTCCGTTTTTAAACGTCGCTCAGAACAGGATCGAGCATCCTCAATGGCTCAAGAGCCAGGCCTGCAGGATTCTTGTGAACGATTCAGAAATTGATGCAGCATCAATGTTGGTCTTGCCGGTTTAAGACTTAAAACTTTCTGATTTGTTGTCTTGAAGCCAACAGCCCGCACAGACCACAGTGCAGGCGAGCGATTTCGGCTTCCATCCTTTGTACGTCCCGAGTGGCGCGCTGACAATCAGCTGAAATGGGACGGGCGCGGCAGTTTACGAGGCAATTCGACCTGTTTCAGACCACCAAAGCCGCGTTGTCAGCTGTTTTCCACACCGATGGTCGAGACAACTTCGTCGTAGGGGCAGCTGTCAAAACTTTCACCTTTCCGAACCCAACGAACACGCCCTTCGACTTTATTTCCGGACACGCTCCTAGCGCCTCAGGCTCAGGAAAATGGAGTTATAACCCGACTTCAGCAGAAGCCCTGAAGGCAGTCCTGCTTGTTGTCCGGGTCCAGAATTTCGCGAAGCTTCTCGAGCGCCTTCATCTGTAGCTGTCGAACGCGTTCCTTGGAAATCCCGAGGTCCGATGCAATCTCCCGCAGAGTGCGGCCTTTTTTGTCACGTCCGGCCAGACCGAAACGATCCAGCAGAATCCGGTGCTCTCTTTCGTCAAGAACATCCTCGGCCCGAGTCAGCAAATGGCCAACTACCGACTCGGGATCTTCGCAGACAGGTGGCTCCTCATGATGCTGTGGAATTTCGCACAACAGTTCCGCAGCAGCATTCGGAAAACGTTCTCGGCGGCGCTGTCGGATTTTCCATGCGCGGAAGAAATGCCGCTGAATGGAATGAGTCGCATAGGTGCTGAATCGAAAGCGTCGCGAGAAATCAAAACGGTCGATCGCACCCAGCAGAATCATGCAGCCATCACTGCTGAAGTCGTCCACATCCCCGAAGCTGGAGGAAAACCGGCGAGCAATGCTGGAAACAAGACGCAGATTGGAATTCACCAGCTGGGAACGAATTTTCTCAATCAGCTCCAGCTTGAACTCAATCTGTTCAACCGCTTTCTGCGATGGACTCACAGCCGACAGTCGGCTTCTCATCCGATTGACTCGATAACGAAGAAGATTCAGGGCGCGGAACAAGACCTGTTCCTGCTCAAATGTCAGAAGTGGATCGGGGGCACTCCAGTTATGCAGAGTCACCACATCATCCATGTCCATTCCCTGCGGAGCCGCAGGATCAGCACGGTGCACGGCAGAATTCAGACGGAGTTCTTCAAGCAATTCTTCCGCCTCGGTGACTGGCGAATCGTCTTTCTCCAGCGATTCAAACTCCGAAGAATAAATGAAGCGAATTTCCTGGCCCAACAGAGAAACAGCTCTTGCCTGCAACCGTTGCAGCTGCATTTGTTCCTGCGAGTCGGCTGTCACCTGCCGTGACTGTCGCTTTGTCCCCGTCGCACGCGCTGTTTTCACTTTCGTCACCATGAGAGCATCTCCCTGCGTTAAAGGCCAAGCCGATTTTTCCATGCGGCGGCCGGTCTTAATTCGTTCGTATCATCACAAAACGTTCACGCAAAGTCAACCGCAGCGAGTGGAAACGAATAACGCAAAAACGTATTTTATTCGTAAAATAGAGGCAACCCTGTGAAACACGCGATTTTTTCTGCGGTATCGGAATCGTTATGGAAACGTGCAAATCATTCATTTGACCGAGAGTTGGAATGGTTAACATTCAGTGGGATTCGAAGGATCGCTCCTTCGTCCTGCGGACTTCCGTGGTGCTGCAGCGTTCGCGCGAATCACTGTTTGACTTCTTCAGTGATGCGTTTCAGCTGGAGCAGCGTACGCCCGACTGGCTGAACTTCCGGATTCTGACTATTAAGGCGAGCGGCAGATTAGGAACACCCAAGCCGAACAACCGGACGCTGGCGCGTGGCGGCTGATTTTATTAGCCGCAGGGCGCTAGCCCCGGTTTTCGACGGTAACCAGAAATCTGCCGCTCGCCTAAATGACGTCAAAAGAAAATGCTGGAACTTTTTTTGAACGCCGGCCTTCAGACGGCACAGGAAGGGACGACACGATGAATCTGGTTCCAAAATTGCGGTTGCGAAATTTGAATGAGCAACCTGTTCGTTCCGACGGCGAATTTGTTCTGTACTGGATGACGTCTAACCGTCGGCTGACTTTTAATTTTTCCCTGGACCGCGCTCTTGAATGGTCGCAAAAGCTGAACCGGCCGCTGCTGATTCTGGAAGCCTTGCGTTGCGATTATCCGTGGGCCAGCAGACGTCTGCATTCGTTTGTGATTCAGGGGATGCATGACAATCAGAAGATCGCTGCTGAGCACGGCCATGCGTATGTGCCGTATGTTGAACCCGCTTACGGTCACGGCTCTGGGCTGATCGCAACACTGGCGGCGCGGGCGGCCGTTGTTGTAACCGACGACTTTCCGTGCTTCTTCCTTCCGGCGATGATTCAGGCGGTTGCCCGCCACCTGCCCGTCTTGATGGAGGCCGTGGATTCCAACGGTTTGTTGCCAATGCGAGCGGCCGATCAGGTGTTTCCGACAGCTTATGCGTTCCGTCGCTATCTGCAGAAAACACTTTCGCCTCATCTGCTGGGCTTTCCAGATCCTAATCCTTTGGCGGATCCAGCGACCCCGCGAATGGTCCCGCGAACAGCCCTGGGGGCCTCCGAGTGGCCACAAGGTTGGGCGCCTGCGAGCGAATCACTGCTGAAATGCGAACCTTCAGAGCTTGACCGTCTGCCGGTGGATCAGTCGGTGCGTGAGCCCGTGATGCAGGGCGGGGCGATCTCTGCCGGCAAATGTCTGGACCAGTTTCTTGAGCGTCGACTGAGCCGATATTCGGAAGAGAGGAATCAGCCTGATGAGGACGCTGCGAGTGGGCTCTCACCATATCTGCACTTCGGCCATATTTCTGCTCACGAGATTTTTGCCGAGTTGGCCAAACGAGAACAGTGGTCATCCGCAAATTTGGGTGATCCCAAAGAAACACGCGGCGGCCGAAGTGGCTGGTGGGGAATGTCGGAGGCGGCTGAATCCTTCCTGGACGAACTGGTCACTTGGCGCGAACTGGGTTTCAATATGTGCTGGCAGCGGCCGGACTATGACAAGTATGAATCGCTGCCCGACTGGGCCCAGCTGACGCTCGCACAACACTCGTCAGACCCGCGGCCTCACATGTATTCTCTGGAGCAGCTTCAGGCCGCGAAGACTCACGACACGCTTTGGAATGCGGCTCAGAATCAGTTACTGCACGAAGGTCGAATGCATAACTATCTGCGGATGCTGTGGGGAAAGAAAATTCTGGAATGGTCTGCAACGCCTCGCGACGCGTTGGCTGCCATGATTGAACTCAACAATCGTTTTGCCGTCGACGGCCGAAATCCAAATTCTTATTCCGGCATCTTCTGGGTCCTCGGGCGATACGACCGAGCCTGGGGCCCGGAACGCCCGATCTTTGGTAAGATTCGTTACATGACTTCAGAGAACACCGCTCGCAAACTGAAGCTGACAAACTATCTGAAAAAGTATTCCCCAAAAAGTGCCGACCGATTGTTCTAACGGGACAGCGTCATGCTTCATCAGCCGCAGTGCGTCTGCGAGGCGTTGATTGAGTCTTTTGCAGCGAAAGGCACACAAACCAAACTGGCGATCGGAGATCGTATCAAATGAATGCTGGTTCGGTGGATTCGGGCGTGAAACTTTGCTGGACGCTGGGCGAGCGACGGACCATTCGCAACAATTCCGTAACGGACGTTGTGTCCTGAACTCGCAATCCCACCCGTGTCCTCATTCCGCCAGGAGTCCCCTTCATGAACTACCACGCACCATCTTCTCACGATGACTCAAGTTTCGCGCCAGAAAATACCGCGTCGGTTCCGCGCCGAATGTTTCTTGCCGCCGGCGCGGCTGCTCTGGCCGCGGCAAAGATGGTGTCCGCAGCGGAAGATGAATACGCGGCTGATGCGGCCCCGGTGCGATATCCCGATCCTCGACTTATATCACTGGATGATCGAGGCAAGAAGCTAATGCTCGGCAACGCGCCGATTCAGCGGTTATTCCACAGCAAGGACATGCTGTGGGCGGAAGGGCCTGCGTGGAACGGCGTTGGTCGCTATCTGATTTGGAGCGACATCCCGAACAATGTTCAGCGTCGCTGGCTGGAAGAAGACGGGCACGTGACAGTATTTCGAAACCCCGCCAACAACAGCAACGGAAACACCTTCGACCTGCAGGGACGACAGATTTCGTTCGAGCACCTGACTCGCAGTGTCGCTCGCTATGAATACGATGGAACTCGCACCGTGCTGGCCGATTCGTTCAATGGGAAATCCCTGAACGCTCCCAACGATGGCGTTGTGCATCCCAACGGCGACATTTGGTTCAGTGATCCAGGCTACGGAGCATTGATGGACTACGAAGGAGCACTGGCGAAGAGCGAATCTTTGCAGCCATTCCAGAAGGAAGCGATTTATCGAATCGAAGCGAACACCGGCAAGGTGTCGCAGATGACCGATGAAATCAACAAGCCCAACGGCTTGTGCTTCTCACCGGACTACAAGAAACTGTACGTTGCTGACACGGGGGCCTCGCATTATCCGGATGCTCCCAAAAACATTAAGGCGTGGGACGTAGTCGAAGAAAAATCTCTGAAGAACGGACGCGAATTCGCCTCCATGAATCTCGCCATGTCCGACGGACAAACAAAGGCGGGTTTCGCGGACGGCATTCGCTGCGACGTGGCCGGAAACGTCTGGGCCAGTGCTGGATGGGTGGGACAGGGCTACGATGGAGTTCATGTGTTTGCCGCCGAAGACGGGGCTCGGATTGCACAGATCCTGCTGCCTGAAATCTGCAGCAACGTCTGTTTCGGCGGCACTAAAAGGAATCGACTGTTTATGACAGGCAGCCAGTCGCTTTATTCCGTGTACGTCAACACCAAAGGCGCTCACTTCTGCTAACAGCCACTGCGGAAACAGGCACGCAACCCGCGCGCATCTTTCGCCATGCTGGCCATGGGAAACGGTTCTTCAGGCATCGGTTGGCAGACAAGGATGTCTGCCTTTATGCTCGGAAAGAGGTGAGTTATGGTTCAGTCGAAATCAACGCGTCGCAACAACCTGAAGTCAATCGCTGCCTTCGCGGGCCTGGGATTTATTCCGCCCGTGACATTTGGCAAAGTATCAGCCGCTGCCATGCCTCGGCATGCCGTGGAGCGTCCGGGAATTGGTGCAATCGGCCTGCGATACCAAGGCACCGTGATTGCCGAAAAGGCGAGACAGTACGGCGACATTGTGGCCGTCTGCGATGTGGATCGGCACGTTCGCGAACAGGCTCGTGCGGCGTTCGGCAGCACGCCTCAGATTTTTGAAAACTACGTCGACCTGTTGCAAAGAAAAGACGTCGATGTCGTCTTAATTGGTGCTCCTGACCACTGGCATGCAAAGATGCTGATGGACGCCTGCCGAGCGGGGAAGGACGTGTATTGTGAAAAGCCGCTGACGCTGACGATCGACGAAGGCAAGCGGATCCGTGACGTTGCCGCAGGATCAAAGCAGATCATTCAGGTCGGTTCGTGGCAGCGCAGTGACAGCCGTTTTCGCCAGGCGGTGGAGATTGTGCGTTCAGGTCGCATCGGGACGCTGCAAACAGTGGAGGTGATTCTCGGCAAGAATGAGGTCGGCGGTCCGTTCGAAAAGACGGCTGTCCCCAAACATCTGAATTGGAATCTGTGGCAGGGGCAGACGCCGGATGTGCCGTACATCGCCGAGCGGTCGCATTACACGTTTCGCTGGTGGCTGGAGTATTCCGGCGGCCAGATGACGGACTGGGGCGCTCATCATGTGGATATCGCTAACTGGGCGATCAATTCACAGCCTGTAGAGATCTCCGGAAAGGCGAGGTTTCCTGATGTCGTTGACGGATACAACGTACCGATTGATTTTGAAGCGACCGTTCGCTACGAGAATGGCGTCGTGTTGACGATCAGTGACGCGGGTCGAAATGGAATCCTGTTTACGGGGACCGAAGGACGGGTGTTCGTCAATCGAGGTGCTGTTTCTGGCAAGCCCATTGAAGATTTGGCGACGAAGCCGTTCCCACGGGAGCAGTTCAGCGTTTACAACTTCGACAACCTGACTCGCCCTGAACGATCCGGAAAGCTGGATGCGATCATCAATCATATGGGCAATTTTTTTGACTGCGTTGAAGCTCGCCGGATGCCGGTTTCCGATGTGGAAAGCCAGCATCGCAGCGTAAGCGTTTGCCATCTGTCGAACATTGCATTGAAGCTGGGACGACCGGTGAAATGGGATCCGGTCGCTGAGGAATTCGCCAACGATCCTGAAGCCAACAAATATCTCAGCCGGCCTCAACGTTCAGGTTTCGAAGTGGTATAGCGCGGTAAAACTATGCTGCTCGCAGCGGTCTTCAGGATCGCAGGGCTTTGGCCGTTTCGCTCCGCGCGCAGTCGACCAATCCGGCGGGCGGGCCGGAGTAAACCACTTCTCCACCCTTCGCGGCACTGTCCGGTCCAATGTCAATCAGCCAGTCAGCCGAGCGAATCACATCCAGCTGATGTTCAATCACGATCACGCTGTGACCGACCTCCACGAGCCTGCGCAGATGGCTCATCAGCCGACTGACATCCGCCGGATGAAGACCGCTGGTGGGTTCGTCAAGCACATACAGGGTGTGATCGGTGGATGGAGCGGCAAGCTCCGACGCCAGTTTTGCCCGTTGAGCCTCGCCGCCGGAAAATGTAGTGGCCGGCTGACCGAGCGTCAGATAACCGAGGCCGACGCTCTGGAACGTGTTGAGTATTCCATGCAGTCTTGAGAACTCAGCAAAGAACTCAGACGCTTCGTCGACTCGCATCTGCAGAATATCGGCAACCGACTTTCCACGAAAATGAATGGCTGACACCGCTTTGCTGAATCGCCGACCATGGCACAGCGGACACGGCACGACCGCATCGGGAAGGAAATTCATGCGAACATTACGAGTCCCCGTGCCGCGACATTCCGGGCAGCGGCCTTCGCCGGAATTGAAACTGAAGTGCTGCGACTTCATTCCCTTCGCTCGGGCGTCGCGAGTCTTTGTAAACAGGCGTCGCACTTCTTCCCACAGCCCGCAGAGCGTCGCGATGCACGATCGGGAGGAACGTCCGAGCGGACTCTGGTCGAGCGAGAGCACTCGTCGAACCTGCGGCATCCCTTCGATGCCATCACACTGCGAATCCGCAGCAGCAGTCTCGATGTTGCGAGTCTGCAGCACCGACGCGGTGATCACCGGCAACAGTGTTCCGAAGATGAGCGAACTTTTCCCGGAACCACTGACGCCGGTAACGCAGACCAACTCATGCAGCGGAATATCGACGGTTACGTTCTGCAGATTGTGCAGTCGTGCCTTACGAATCGTGAGCTTTGAAGAGTCCTCAATGCGTGTCGCATTCGGACGCAGGGGCGCGTTGAATTCCGGGGCGGCAGCTGTCTGCCGGAGGTAATCGCCAGTGGGGGATTGAGCCAGTCGTTGAGCGTCGGCAGGCGTGCCGGAAAACAGCAAACGCCCGCCGTCGGCACCGGCGCCAGGTCCCAGGTCCACCAGCCAGTCGGCCGCTCGCATGATCGCGCCGTCGTGTTCCACGACGATCACGGTTCCACCCGCATCGCGCAGGGCGAAGAGAGCCTTCAAGAGTCGCTCAGTGTCGCGTGGATGCAAACCGGCCGTCGGTTCGTCCAGAATGAAGTGGGCTCCATACAGCTGCGAGGACAATGAAGCGGCAAGGCGCGCTCGCTGGAATTCGCCGCCCGACAATGTTCGCGTCGGCCGATCGAGATTCAGATAACCAATCCCCACATCGCTTAAACACTTCAACCTTGCTCGTATGTCTGGCAACGTGCGGTCGGCCACGAGCACCGCTTCCTGTGTCAGTTGTTCCTGACGCGGTCCGTCAAGCCACGCAGTCACCATCAGCAGGGCGGTATCGACGCTTTGACGAGCAAACTCAGGCAATGAAACTCCCTGAAAAGTTATGCCGCGAGGAAATGGCTGCAGGCGAGTTCCCGCACAGACTCGGCACGGCTCCTGATGAAACGTGGCAATCGGACCGTCGGTATCGACCGCTCCCCGGACACCGAGACCTCCGCAATCCGGACACGCACCCCACGGGGAATTAAAACTGAAACTCCGCGGCTCCGGCGTCGGAAAATTCAGGTCACAGTCAGGACAACTGAAACGAGTGCTGAACAATTTTTCTGTCCACAGCCCGTCAGCCTCATGACTGATGATGCACGTGCCATCGCTTTCGCGGCAGGCTAGTTCAATGGATTCTCTTAAACGTGGTGCGATACCGTCTTTGATCACGATGCGATCCACGATGGCTTCGATTGTATGCGACTTTCCCGGGGCCAGCGCTTTCACTTCGGAAATGTCTGTGACGTCTCCGTCAATGCGAGCTCGCACGAAGCCATTTCGAGCGATCCGTTCAATGATTTCCTTATGAGCGCCCCGGCGACCGCGGACCATGGGCGAAAGAATCATCAGGCGAGTCCGTTCAGGAAGCTGCAGTGTTTGCTGCAGAATCTGATCCACCGACTGACGTTGAACCGGCTTTCCACAGCCTGTGCAATGCGCTGTGCCACCTCGTGCGTAAAGCAATCGCAGGAAATCATGAATCTCCGTCGTCGTTGCCAGCGTGCTGCGAGCCGGCACTGAGGAGACTCGCTGGTCTACGCTGATCGTTGGCGCCAGGCCCGTGATTTCATCCACATCCGGACGTGGAAGCTGTCGCAGGAGTGTCCTGGTCTGAACGGACACGCTTTCGAGATACCGTCGTTGTCCTTCGGCAAACAGTGTATCAAATGCGAGTGAACTCTTTCCGGAGCCGCTGACGCCGGTCATCACAATCAGCTTACCGGCCGGCAAGTCGACGTCCACATTCTGCAGATTGTGCGTACGAGCACCGCGAATGCGAATCATCGGCTGATCATCAGAAAAAAACGCCGTTGTCATAATCGTGTTGGATTCGGAGTCCCGTGTGATAAATGGGTCGAATAGAAGCGTAAGGATCATAACCCGAAGCGTCAGCGAGGGAATTGTTGGCAGGCCGCCAAACCGCCGCAATTGAATCCCTCACTTACGTACGTTCGGGTTGTGATAGTGCGAAACTCGCAACTTCAAAAAATGCTGGCTGCGGGTGTTTGTCTTAAAAACACAACGAAAACACCCGCGGCTAACGCCTCGCGGCTCACCTGTTGATCGAGCGATGCTGAGGCCTTGGGCAGTCGACCGCCGCGCCACAGATTACTTTGCAAGATTGACGCGAACCAGTTCTTTGTCATTCCGAGCGAACACGCTTTTCATGGCGAAGGCCGGGTGCGACCAGATCGTCATCCGTCGCATGACAGGGCGAGTAGGTTCGATCAGTTTCGCTCGACTGATTTCCTTGTATCCGGCTTGCGAGAGGTCCGCAATGATCAGATCGCCCTGTTCATTGTGCAGGAAGTATCGACCGCCTTGCGGAACGATAAACGCATTCCACCATCGACCGCTGCCGGTGGCTTCCAGAGATTCCCAGACGCGGTCACCAGTTTCGGTATTCAGGCATCGCAGCTGCCCGTAGCTGCAGACACCAAAAATATTCTCCGCAGTCACCACTGGCGTCGGCATGATGGAATGCAGTTTATCCGTATGCTGTTCGTCCGTGCCATTGCCCTTCCACAGCACTTCGGCGCTCTCCGCACCGACCTGCAGCATCCGTGGCCCTTCATAAAACGACGTCAGAAAAAGCCGATCGTCCAGTTTGCGAGGCATCGGGACGCACAGGCCAGCTCGAATGGTCCATGGGATTTCCCAAAGGACCTTTCCAGTCTCTGGATCCAGGGACGACACGGCGGAGGGATGCCAGATAATCAGCTGACGACGGCCTCCGAATTCGTAGATGATCGGCGGACAGTATCCGACGACCGGATCATTCAGCGATCTCCAGATTTCCTTGCCAGTGACTTTGTCGAAGCAGATCACGAGCCCATTCTCAGTGCCACCCACCAGCGTGATCAGCTTCTGCCCGTCGACCAGTGGCGATGCGGCCATTCCCCAGATGGGAAGTTCGGTTCCAAAATCCTTTCGAAAGTTCTTCTGCCAGAGCACGCTGCCATCGGCCACATCCAGGCAACGCATATCGCCTTCGGTTCCGATGAAATAGACGCGGTTCTCATCCACCACCGGAGTCGCTCGCGGACCTGCGGGATAGCTGGCGGTGTAGCGAACAAAATCCTGATGCTTCCAAATCTCCTTGCCGGTTTCCGCATCAAAACAAAGCAGCCGTTCGAATTCTCCTTCCACCACGCGATCGGACAGAAAGACTCGCCCCTCAGCGACTGCCGGCCCGGAATATCCTTCAGCAACCGGCACCGACCAGACTCGCGGCAACAGGCCGTCCGTGGGGAAAGTGTCGACAATTCCGTCTTCGTGCCACACGCAGTCTCGCTTCGGACCGCCCCATTGCGGCCAGTCGTCGCCAGCAGCTCGTGGAGCACTCAGACAACAAACTGCGGAAACAAATAACAGGCTGGCCGACGACCATCGCAAGCTGATAAACATAAACTCCCTCTTTCATTGATCGCGCAGGCGACGTTGTCCTGATAACTTTATTTTTTTAGCGGAACGCATGATGCTTTTCGGCGATCTGCCGGTTAAATGCAGCCGACCGAAAGCCATGGCGGCTTCCGCTACATCGATTTTGGTTCTGTCGGAGTGTCTCAGACTGGCAACGCTCGCACAATCAGGTGCCCAGTCACAACCTGAGCCGCGAGGCGCTAGCCGCGGTTGTTTTGTTGTGTTTTCAAGACCCACACCCGCAGCTAGCGCTTTACGGCTCACTAAATTAACACCCCGCAAGTGCAGTCGGGCGACGACAGTCGCCTGAAAAGAAGGCATGCAGCGCAACGGCCCTCAAAGTAGCCGTCACTCTCTGAGTGACGAATGCCAAAGGCCGCTTTTGCGGCCTGCCTCACTCGGAGAGTGAGGTCTACTATGTGAAATCGAGGGCCATTGGCCTGCAGCCCACTGGCTTGCGTTTGCTGCGATGATCGGGCATCGTGCGTGGGTCTGCGAAAACTCTTCCTCCGCCAGCGTCCAACATCATGCAAGCTCTTGAGTACCTTCAGGAACTGATTCCGTTCCCTTCCGTCAGCAGCGAATCCAACAGCGGGATTTCGGATTGCGTCGAGGCGTCTCTGACGAAGCTGGACTTTGAGATCGAGCGGCTGCACTATGTGGACGACCGAGGCGTCACAAAATCGTGCGTGATCGCGCGCAAGGGGCCATCCACTGGCTGTGGGCTCGCCTATTTCTGTCACACCGACGTCGTGCCTGTCGAATCCTGGAGCTTTCCAAAATCCGACCCGTGGACGCCGTTCATCGCCGACGGAAAAATCTACGGCCGGGGCTCGTGCGATATGCGCGGCTCATTGTCGTGCATGCTGGCCGCCGCCGAGTCTCTGAAAAGCACCAAGCTGACGACGCCGCTGTATTATGTAGCGACCGCTGACGAAGAAGTCGGAATGGCGGGGGCTCGTCAGGTCGTCGAAAAGTCGGCCATCTATCGCGAGATCGTGAAGCAACAGACTCGGTCTATTGTCGGCGAACCCACGATGCTGGATGTTGTGTATGCTCACAAGGGCGGTCGAGCCGTCAAGGCGACTTCCATCGGCCGTGCCGCCCATTCCAGCACAGGGCTTGGCCTGAACGCGAACATGGCTTTGATTCCGTTCCTGTCGGAAATCGGACGCATCCACCACGAAATGGAAACATCAGCCCAATGGCGGGATGATCGCTTTTCACCGCCGACACCCAGTTTGAACATTGTCATCAAAGACGCGAACACGGGTATCAACATCACGTCGGCGCAGTCGGAATGCCTCGCCTACTTTCGCCCGATGCCCGGTCAGGACGCCGACGGCATGGTGGACTATCTTCGCACACTGGCTTTACAACACGGTCTGAAATTCGACCTCCTGTTCTCAGGATCGCCGCTTTACACTGAACCATCAAATCCGTTCGTTCAGGAACTACGGAACTTCACGGGAAGCAAGACGCTGCGCACCGCAGCTTATGGAACCGACGGAGCGATCTTTACCGAGCTACAAAATATCGTCGTCTTCGGACCGGGTGACATTGCTCAGGCTCATACGGATGACGAATGGATCAGCCTTGATCAACTGCAGCGCGGGACGGACCTGTATCGGCAGTGCATTCAGCGATGGTGCTGTTGAGGAGTGACAGGATGTCAGAGTTTCCGGTCATCAGCGTTTCAGATCTTGTCAATGCCTTCAAGGAAGTTGTCGAAACCGCACTGCCGCCCTGCAGTGTGGAAGGCGAGATTTCCAATTGCCGCAAAAGTCCTTCCGGCCACTGGTATCTGACCTTAAAAGACGAGCACGCCGAAATCAGCGCCGTCATCTGGCGAAGCGCGGCGCAACGTATACGGTTTGAGCCAAAGGACGGCATGAAGTGTCTTGCCACAGGCTCATTGCAGGTTTACGTCGCCCGCGGGACGTGCCAGTTTGTGATCGCCAAACTGATGCCCCAGGGCGTAGGCGAATTGGAAATGGCCTTTCGTCAGTTGCGCGACAAACTGTCCGCGGAAGGACTGTTTGACGAGTCACGGAAGCGACCGATCCCCGGAATTCCTCGCCGCATCGCGCTCGTTACAAGTCCGAGCAGCGCGGCTGTCCGCGACATGGTGCAGGTGATTACTCGCCGCTGGCCGTCGGCGAGAATTGTGATCGTGCCGGTTCGCGTGCAGGGCGAAGGCGCTGCAGAAGATATCGCTCGCGGGTTGCGGCTGGTTCATCGCATTCCGGATGTGGACGTGGTTATCACTGGCCGCGGTGGCGGAAGCCTGGAAGATTTGTGGTGCTTTAATACAGAGATTGTCGCGCGAGCCATCGCGGCTTGCCGACTGCCGGTCATCGCTGCCGTTGGGCATGAAATTGATGTTTCGATCGCGGACCTTGTGGCCGATCGTCGAGCGCTGACTCCGAGCGAAGCGGGCGAACTTGTTGTTCCATCCGCCACCGATCTGCGGGACGCCCTGCGGCACATAGCAGACCGCATGCGGCAGACACTGCGGGATCGGTTGGAACGTATGCGGTTGAAACTCAGTGCCATCGAGGCGCGTTCGGTCATCCAGCGTCCGATGACGCTGGTTGATCAACGCCGCATGGATCTCGATGTCTGCGGCGAACGTGCCACCAGAGCCATTCAGCTGATGACCGAACGACGCCGGCGAGAACTTGGTTCAGTCGCTGCATCCCTGCAAGCACTCAGCCCGCTGCAGGTTCTGGCTCGCGGCTATTCGCTGACACAAAGATACGACGGCACGATCGTGCGAAATGCAAACGACGTCAGCACCGGAGACGTGCTCCGAACACAGCTCGCGGGAGGCGTGATTTTTTCCAAAGTCTCAGAGCCGGCCTGAGACCAGCAGGCTGCTGATTTTCGACGAATCCACCAGGTCTCGCGATCATGCGGATCATCTCGTTCAGAGTCAGTGGAGTTTTGGGCAGCGGCTGACGTTTAACAACAATACCGTTCAAAAAGTAGCAGGCACACTTCGTGTGCCGTCCGCCAGGCTGCGAAAACACTGTTCTTCTTGCGGCTGCGGCGCATGGAATGTGCCTGCTGCCAGGAATAATTGAACGGTATTGCGACTAACGACTGAGTACGCCGACTTCCATTCGCTTGCCGAGAAAACCACGTCGCAGCTGAGATCCGGGCATCCGCGACCAAGTCGGCACAGGTACCTCACGCGCCACGTGATAATCGAGTACACCGCCAGACAGTTGAGCGTACGCGGCAGATTCTCGGACACGCGGTGGCGACCTAACGCGCTGCGCGAAGGCCCTCGATCCAGTGCACACTTTTGTTCTCTTCAATCGGAGTGTTTCTTCGCTCTTTTGCCTTCTCAGCGGCGGTCAGCGATGTAGCGTCGAGCTGTTCAGTAAATCGATCACGCGGTCATGGCATGAAGACGCTCATCATTTGCAATCACTGCTGCCCCTTCCAGCGGAAAGACCGACGCAAATCAGCTTCCTGTCCGAAGCCGCAGACCGAGAATTCCTGAATCGCCACTATCTGCCAGGAGAAACTTGTGTGGTACAGTGAGCCCCGCAGGGTAACGCCGTGAAGGATTTTTTTGTGGCCGGATTCGTGAGAATTCGGGCATTCGCCATCAAACGATTCCGAAGTCTCACGGCTTCGGCTACGAAACCCCGCCTGTTTCCGCGACAAAAATTCTGAACGGCGTTGTCCGCGGGGAGGAGACATGGGACAAAAACGTTGCACCGGCAATTCATCCGTACCACTTCACTCGTTAAATCTTCACTCATTCTTATTACAGGTTTTTCATGAGCTCCACTCTTCCCACCATGAACGCGGACCAGATGCGAAGCTGGGTGAACCAAAATGTTCCGCTCGAGGATTTTCGAGGCAAGCGGGTGCTGATGATTATCCCGGATAACACTCGCACCGCGCCGCTGCCTGTTCTGTTTCCGGCCCTGCGAGCTCTGTTGAGGCCGGTGACGAAATCGCTGGACGTGCTCGTGGCTTTGGGGACTCATCCGCCAATGCCCGAAGCAAAAATTCGCGCGATGATTGGAATCGTCGACAGCGATCCGTGCCACGATGTGGGCTTGTTCAATCATGCGTGGGATGATCCTGCGGCCCTGGCCACTATCGGGACTCTGTCCGAATCCGAGACGCGTGAAATTTCCAATGGCGTGCTGTCGATGGAAGTCCCGGTCCAGATCAACAAACGGATTCTGGATTATGATGTGGCGCTGGTCGTGGGCCCCGTGTTTCCTCACGAAGTCGTGGGCTTCAGCGGCGGGAATAAATATTTCTTCCCGGGAATTTCTGGCCCGGAGCTGCTCAACTTTTTCCACTGGCTGGGGGCTTTGATTACCAACGTTGGCATCATTGGAGTGCAGGATACTCCCGTGCGGCGAGTCGTCGATCGAGCGTCTCGGCTGATCAAAGCCAAACGCCGCTGTCTGGCTTTTGTCGTCTCCACCGATGCGACTCCGTACGGTATGTTTTATGGCTCACCGGAAGAAGCGTGGCATGGCGCATCGGAGTTATCGGGCCGCGTGCATATTAAGCGGCATGATCGACCGTACCGCCAGGTTCTGTCATGTGCGCCGGAGATGTACGATGAACTGTGGGTTGCCGGAAAGTGCATGTACAAGCTGGAACCGGTGGTCGCTGACGGCGGTGAACTGATCATTTATGCGCCGCATATGAAAGAGATTTCGATCACGCACGGGACCAACATCGAACGCATCGGATATCACGTCCGCGATTATTTCACAAAGCAGTGGGACAAGTTCAAGGACATGCCCTGGGGCGTGCTGGCTCATTCGACGCATGTTCGCGGCACCGGGACTTTTGAAAACGGTATCGAGCGGCCTCGTGTGCAGGTCACCGTGGCATCGCAAATTCCTCGGGAAGTCTGCGAACGGATTAACCTTGGATATCGCGACCCGGCCACCATCGACATTGAGTCTTTCGCAAACCGCGAAGAGGAAGGCCTGCTGCTGGTTCGAAAAGCCGGCGAGCATCTGTATCGCCTGAATGACGGCATCTCAACTTCGCTGGGCTGAGACTGGGGCCCTGGAGCAGCACTGAGACGCACAATTCGCGTTCCAGGAGTGTCGTTCGGCTTTTCCGACGATGTGCGCGGCCATATACTCCCGCCCGCCGGTTCTGGTTCGTAACATATCTGACGTTGAGGAAATCTGAGGAATCGATGAGCAAGTTTGAATCTGTTGCCGTTGTGAAGGCTGCCAATATTTACTTCGACGGCAAGGTCACCAGTCGCACGATTGAATTCAGTGACGGGTCTGTAAAGACTCTGGGCGTAATGCTGCCGGGAGAATACAAGTTCAACACCGGGAAGCCGGAACTTATGGAAATCCAGGCCGGCGAATTGACGTACTGCCTGGACGGGGAAACAGCGTGGCACCAGATTAAAGGCGGTCAGTCGTTCGACGTGCCTGGCAATTCCTCGTTCAACTTGAAGGTGACTCAGGTTGCCGATTACATCTGTTCGTTTCTTTGATCTGCCGTTTAAAGCCCAATGGCACTTACTTTGAATGCGAATCGTCGTAGCGGACGCCGCCAGGGCTTTCGGAAGCTGGCTTATTAAGCAGAAAACCGAAAAGCTTGGCGCGTTCCGCTGCAAAGTGACTGCCTGAGAAGACTGATTGCTGGCTGCACCGGTGCGTCTGTGTTGCGACTCGGTGCCCGTGCTGCACGCGTCCGCGAATGGTTGTGCAAAGTCGGTATGAACCCACGAGACGAACTCGGGGGCATTCAAGAGCTGTTCGACTGAGCAAATGTTCTGTTGTTAAGATGAACTTGCCTGCTTTGCTTGCAACTCTGCCGCGTCCATGGACAATTGCTGATCACTGCAGATTCAGGGACGTCAACGGTTTGCAGACAGTGTGCCCGTGAAGGCCGGAAAAAGGGAATCCGGAGCTTTGCCACATGAAGGTCTCAGCGCCGCTTCGCGACAGGGAAAGAATTCAGATGTCGACCTCGCCCCCGATGACGCCCATGGCATCTTCCGAAGATCGTGTGAGCAGCGGCGACGACATTAAATTTTCACCACAGCCGGGAACGCGGCACATGCCGACCTGGACTGTCGGTGAACTTCCCTCAGCGCCTCGCTTTCATTGGTCGAAACTTCCGTTGCTGGTCGGCCCGGGCCTTGTGATGGGCGGCGCGGCTATCGGAGGTGGCGAATGGTTGACTGGTCCATTGGTGACAGCTCGTTATGGAGGCGGTCTGCTGTGGCTGGCGACACTGAGCATTGTGTTTCAGGTGATCTATAACGTCGAAATCAGTCGTTACACCCTGTACAGCGGCGAACCAATTTTTACTGGAAAATTTCGAATTGCGCCCCATCCGATGTTCTGGGTCATGCTGTATCTGATCCTCGATTTCGGATCGATTCTGCCCTATCTGGCCTCCAATGCGGCGATCCCGGCCGCGGCGATGATTCGCGGTTATATCCCCAATCCCAAAGATCCAGGTGACGCAGCCCTGTTGCAGGTGCTGTCGTGTGCGATCTTCATCTCGGCATTTATTCCTCTGACACTGGGCGGCAAAGTTTACAATTCAATTAAGACCATGATGACGTTCAAGCTGATCGTCGTGATCGGTTTTCTGATGTATCTCGCGATCGGCTATTCCACCTGGTCGACGTGGAAAGAGATCGGGTCGGGCTTCCTGAAGTTCGGCAATGTTCCGGTGATTCCGGCGGAAGACCTGAACCGGAATGGAAAACGCGACGGCGATGAGCAGCCTCATGGGCCGACGATCGATAACGTGTTTTCTGCATGGTCGAACGGACGCAGTCTGGCGTTCGATTTGTCGATGCTGGGCGTGCTGGCCTCAATGGCCGCCATTTCCGGAAACGGCGGCCTGACGAACACGCCCATCAGTTCATTTACTCGTGACCAGGGCTGGGGAATGGGCAAACATGTGGGAGCGATTCCAAGCATGGTCGGCGGGCATGAGATCGGCCTGTCGCATTCGGGCATGGTGTTTCGAATCACCGCAGAGTCGATGAAGAAATGGTTCGGCTGGATTGCCCATGTTCAGCGGGAACAATACCTTGTCTGGCTTCCTGCCTGTTTTATTGGACTCGCGCTGCCGAGTATGTTATCCGTTGAGTTCCTCGAAAAAGGCACGGTCCTGGCCGACAAATGGCAGGCCGCCGGGATGACCGCCAGCGGCGTTGAGAAAGCTGTTGGCCCGACTTATGGGCGATTCTTCTGGTACTTCACGCTGTTCTGCGGTTTGCTGATTCTGGGGACCAGCATGGCCGCCACCGCGGATGGCGTTTTGAGGCGGTGGGTTGATGTCTTCTGGACAGGCAGCAAACGGCTGCAGACGTGGGATCCGCGGCATATCGGCAAGCTCTATTTTGGAGTCCTCTGCTGCTATTTCGTGCTGGGGCTTGCCATGCTCCTGCTGTTGAGAGGTGACACACTCTTAATCACTGCCACCGGGATGATGTACAACTACGCGCTGGGATTCAGCTGCCTGCATACGCTGGTGGTGAATCTGACATTGCTTCCGCCAGAATTGCGACCGCGAATCTGGCAGCGAGTGGGACTGGTGCTGGGGTCCTGCTTCTTTTTGACGATCGGAATTCTGGCGACGTACGCCGAATGGCCGAAACTGAAAGCGGAAGCTCAAAAGATTTTCCAGAGCAACTCACAAAGTGCCGCCAGTGGCTGATCGGTTCTCATTCTGTGCGATGACGAGCATCAGAGGATCGCCAGAGGATTTCGGCGGGACTCCAGAGTTCCCCGAGTCACTCCGACTCGGTTCATGGCATTCAGGGATTTCCAGACGTCTTCACCCGACACCGCACCGTTTAAGAGGCGGCGATAAAGCGCCAGCAGGTTGCGAATTTCTTGTGGCGACTCCCGCAGCAATTCAATTCTGAAGCGGCGCACACCAGACAGAAGCAAATCACTCACGACCTCCGCGGAACTCTGTGCCACAGCGTTAAACAGCGTATTGCGGCAACCGACATCAGCGATCAGTGGATGATCGACGCCCGTTCGGTCGCGAAGTTCCACCTGATGCACATCACACGGACGACCGCAGTTTGTCTTGTTCGTTCCCGGTGACAGCATGGCACAGAAGACACAATGTTCCATATGAAACATCGGCATATGCTGATGAATCACAACTTCCAGCCATTGCGGAGGCACCGACTTGACCAGGTCCATCAACTGATCGCGATTCAGATCATAGGATGGCGTCAGCCACTGCAGGCCTTGTTGCATCAGAAACGAGGCCGTCAGTTCGTTGGTCACGTTCAGCGAATAATCGCCGACTACCGGCACGTTGTTGTCTTTGAAGAATGCCAGGCCGCTCAGATTGCGAACCAGCACACCGTCCGGCTGATGCTTCAGCATGACTCGGAACAGCCCCATTTCGTCGGGCTTTTGGATCCGCGGTGTCGCCAGCAGCAGTGTCTGACCAGCGGCCCGAGCGATGGTGACGGCTTCGCGATATTCACGAATGTCCTGGAAGTCGGCAATAAGTTGATCGGCCGCGGACTGATCGCTGCCGGAGTTTGTGCATTCACGCAGCTGATCCAGAGTCCGACACATCATGGTCAGCAACGGTGTTGTCGCTTCGATAGTTCCGGCGGGCAGTTGATTTCGCATACGGTCCAGAGCGGAGTCACTCGATAAAGCAACTACCGGCATTGGCAGCGACGAATCCAGTTGTTCGACCAGGACCTTACGAATACGGCCGAGCACGCTTAGCGGAACCATCGGGCCGCCGATAATTTCACTTTCCAGCGACGCGAGCTGATAAACGGTCCCGCCCAGCCGAGACAACTGCTCATTGAGAATTTCAGCGGAGATCGGATGTCGCTGAGCGACCTGCAGCGGTTGTTCCGATTCCACTTTGCAGACACAGCCGCTGTCCGTGTGCCCTTCGACCAGAAGAGGCTGGCCTGATTCGGCGTGGACTCGCAGATGAAGGCCGACCTTCCGTTGAGGATCTGCGGTTTCGAAGGTTCGACGCAGCTGTTGAGTCAGCCGAGGATCGTCGGTCTTCCAGATTCGCTGACCGACAAATAGTTGACCGAAATCCACGGGACTGCGATCAAAGCTTAAGTCCACAGTTCCCGAATCCACAGCCTCCGTTAAAGCCGTCCGACCGTGAAAGACCTGAAAGACGCGCCCACCTTGCTCATTGCCGCGCGCCCGATCGCCATCAAAGACAACTCCATCACCGGCCTGAACAGAATATTCGAGGCGAACTGTGACTCGGTCGCTGAGAATGTTCTCCACACGTCCCAGCAGAACCCCACGTTTGGCGGAGCTCGTGGCCGGAACCAGCATTTTGTGGTCGCAGCCGTTCAGCCAGCCAGGTGAGAAGCCTCGTGAAAACGACTGTTCCATCTGCGCGATCTGACGCGGCGTGAATTCCACCGGATGACCGGCCATGGCACTGTCGATAGCTTCGCGATAATGGCGCGTGATATTGGCGACATATTCGGGCGACTTCAGCCGTCCTTCAATTTTAAACGACGCGACACCGGCGTCGATCAGTTCTTTCGTCAGCGAAAATGCGGCCAGGTCCTGCGGGCTGAGCAGATATTTCTGATCACCAAAATCACGCAGCTCGCCATCACAGAGCAATTCATAAGGCAGTCGACAGGCCTGAGCACACTGACCGCGATTCGCGCTGCGTCCGCCCAGCGATTCGCTCGTCAGACACTGGCCGGAATATGCGACACAGAGGGCACCGTGAACGAACGTCTCCAGTTCGACTTTTGTCTGACTGTGGATCTGGCGAATTTCATCAATGGACAATTCTCGAGGAAGAACGACGCGTTCGATCCCCAGCTGCTCAGCGACCGCGATGCATTCGGCACTGCTGAGCGTCATCTGAGTCGACGCGTGAATCGGCAGATCGTGAGTGATCTCGCGAATCAACCGAGCCACACCCAGATCCTGAACCAGTACGGCATTCACGGGTGCAAGAGCCAGCCGACGGATGATCTTTTGAAGCTGAGGCAGCTCGTCGGAGAACGCCAGGGTGTTCAGCGTCACATAGCCTTTGACGCCGCGACGGTGCAGGAACAGCATGATCTCAGCGACATTGTTGAGATTAAAGTTCGACGCGCGGGCTCGCGCGTTGAAGCCGTCTTGGAGGCCGAAGTAGACAGCATCAGCCCCATTTTCAACGGCCGCACGGATGCAGTCCCAGTCGCCGGCCGGGGACAGCAGTTCGGGGGCTTTATTCAAAGCAGAAGTTGTCTCATGCGTCATGCGTTTCAGGACTCCATAGTGTGATGATCGGAGACCGATGATAACGTTGCGGAGCCAGAACGGGGCTTTCCGAGGTTTTCAATTTTCAAAGAAACCGGCGGCTGACGCCCAACGGCACTCATTTCGTAGCGGAACGCGCCAAGCGTTTCGGTGATTGTGAATGAAAGGGACGTATTCCGAAAGCCTTGGGGGCTTCCGCTACGACGTTTCGCATCCAGATCGCGAGCCATTGGGCTAACGCGGTTCGGCCGTTTGCGGCAAGTCCCCGGGCATTCCGATTTTTCGCATTCGGCGTCTAAAAAGCCAGAGACAAAAAAACACTCCGAAAGTTGCCTCTCGGAGTGTTTTAGTTTTCAGCAAAACCCACAGGCTAGCTGCGAGGCTGACGTCAATTACTGGCAAGAGCTGCAAGCTGGAGCACAGCTGACGCATGCTGGAGCTGCTGAGTGGTAAACCTTCTGCTCAACAACCTGCTCAACCATCTTGCAAACCTGAACCTGCACTTCGCGGGTTTCTGGCTTGCAGACAGTTACGTGGTAGGTGTAAGGAACCTGCTCTGAAACCTGCTTGCAAACGTTAACAGTGCGAGTGCGTGTTTCCTGCTTGCACAGCTGAACTGTGTAAGTGTAAGGAACCTGCTCTGAAACCTGCTTGCAAACGTTAACAGTGCGAGTGCGTGTTTCCTGCTTGCACAGCTGAACTGTGTAAGTGTAAGGAACCTGCTCTGAAACCTGCTTGCAAACGTTGATCGTACGAGTGCGTGCTTCTGGCTTGCAGAGAGTAACAGTGTAGGTGTAAGGAACCTGCTCTGAAACCTGCTTGCAAACATTGATCGTGCGAGTACGCGTTTCTGGCTTGCACAGCTGAACAGTGTAGGTGCAAGGAACCTGCTCTGAAACTTGCTTGCAAACATTGATCGTACGAGTACGTGCTTCTGGCTTGCAAACAGTTACCTTGTATGTGTAAGGCTCTTCTGAACGCTGCTGCTCGTAAGAAGTGTAAGCCACTTCAGTCTGAACCATGTTTGCAACCCAAACCTTGGTTGTCGCTGGAGCACAGCTTGAAGCTACAGCACCGCAGGCGCTGGCCACACCGCAACCGCCGCAAGCTGCAGCAACTGCACCGCAGCAGCTTGAAGCCTGAGCACAGCCACCGCATGAACCGCAGTTGCTTCCGCAAGCTGGAGCCGATGCACAGCCATTGCATGCTGATTCAACCGCACGCTCTTCCCAGTGACCCTGGTCCTGGCAAACAGTGCGTGTCTTCTGAACTGGAACGCTGTGGCAAACCGTGCGAGTTCCCTGTCGCTCTTCTGTGTAAGGAACCATGACTGTGTAGCTCTGTTCGTGAGCTTCAGTCACATTCTTGCAAACAGTGCGGGTGCCCTGTCGCTCTTCTGTGTAAGGAACCATGACTGTGTAGCTCTGTTCGTGAGCTTCAGTCACATTCTTGCAAACAGTGCGAGTTCCCTGTCGCTCTTCTGCGTAAGGAACCATGACTGTGTAGCTCTGTTCGTGAGCTTCAGTCACATTCTTGCAAACAGTGCGGGTGCCCTGTCGCTCTTCTGTGTAAGGAACCATGACCGAGTAGGTCTGTTCCTGAGGTTCAGTCACAGTACGGCAAACAGTGCGAGTGCCCTGACGCTCTTCCTGAACTGGAACATTAACAGTGACCGTCCGAGTTTCGGTAACGGTCTGTGGAACGAGAACAGTCTTCTGAACTGTTTCCCAAGTTCCGCAATCAACTGGGGCGCTTGCAACGCCGCAGCCTGAATCACAAGCCCCTGCACCACAGGAGCTGGCGCCACATGGGCTGCAGCTGGATGCACAAGGTGCTGAACAACACTTGCTGGTTTTCTTGCCGAAGCAACCACCAGCCTGAGCAGACGCCGTCATAGAGACGACAAGTGCCATTGAAAGAATAAAACGCATGCTCTGTAACTCCTCCCGAAGGTTCTTCAATCTACAACGCCACACTAAGGATAACCTGACACCCCGCCAGGACACTTAAACCACTTGAATCCAAGGCCACCATGATCTTGGGGACCTCAACGCCCTTTCGCTGGAAACGGAAAGGACCAAAACACCCCAAGGAATCTACACAACCTATTCCGCGCACAGCCTACAGAGATGCAGGCAAATTGGTAAACAAAAACTGCAGAAAATAGACAACACAGAAAATTTGGGAAGTCTGTAATGCCTGTTCCAGTTGGGCGATCCACAAAGGATTTGAAACCGAGTGTACGTCAGTCTGTATGCATCTCAAGGCTTACAACGGGGAAAGACCTCATCGAGGGGCGGGTTGGGGCTTCATTCACTTAATTAGAATCATATGATCACATTGTGTTAATTTTGTTGAACAAATGACGCGGACGATTCTCGTGACTGCTTTTTCCGCAAATCTTTGGGGTGACGTCACCTGGGTTTTGGCAGACCCGCCCGAATCCCCTAAACTCGTGCTTCAAAACGCCTGGTGCGGGACTTGCCAGCCTCTGTGGAAGAATTTTGCGAAGATCAGAAATATGAAGTTTTGCCTCGTCGATCGGATCAATTCCCTGGTCCCTGGAGAAAGCATTCAGACCATAAAAAACGTTTCTCTTGCTGAGGAATACCTGCAGGATCATTTTCCCGGGTTTTCCGTTCTGCCAGGCGTGATGATGGTGGAGTGCCTTGTTCAGTCGTGTGCATGGCTGTCGAGGGTTTCCGACGATTTTCGCTACAGCACGCTCCTGTTGAAGCAGGCGCGAGCCGTGAAGTTCAACAGCTTTTTAAAACCCGGCCAGACTCTGGAGGTCACTGCCACCGTCCGCTCTGTAAGTGATTCTTCGGCCGAGTTTATGGCATCAGGAACCGTCGGCGGGCAGTCGGCCGTCAGTGCTCGCCTTTTACTTTCCAAGCAGAATCTGGCTGATCGAAATCCGCAACTGGCAGAAAACGATCGGCGGCTGATTGCATCAATGAAAGAATTGTTCGAGCAGATTAGGGTCATCTGATACCTCGGACGGTCGCTCTTCCAGGTATCTCGTTCAGTATTCACTGCGGGCTGCCCCGCGAAACACTGCACTTCTCACACGCATTTTTCAGGTTATGAAGGACAACAGGTTATGACAGTTACGGGTCGAGTGGCTCTCGTTACAGGCGGCAGTCGTGGTATTGGTCGCGCAATAGTTGAAGCTTTGGCGCGGGCCGGTGCGAAGGTGGCGTTTGTCTACAATTCCAATTCAGCAGCCGCCGACGAAGTTGTCCAGGCTCTGGCTGCTGAAGGACACGAAACATGGGCCATTCAGGCCGATGTTCGATCGAAACCAGCTGCCGATAAAGTCGTTGCCGATGTTGTCGAAAAGTGGGGAAAGCTTGAGATCCTCGTGAACAACGCGGGAATCATTCGCGACACGTTGCTTGCTAAAATGGATTCCACTCAGTGGCAGGACGTGATTGATACGAATCTCACCAGCGTCTTCAATTTCTGCCAGGCAGCAACGCTGCAGATGATGTCTCAGAGGTACGGCCGCATCATTAACATGTCGAGCGTGGCCGCCGATGTCTCGAATCCCGGTCAGGCGAACTACGCAGCCAGCAAGGGCGGAGTGGAAGGGTTTACTCGTTGCGTGGCAACCGAGTTGGCTCGCCGCGGAGTGACTGCAAACGCGGTCGCACCTGGTTTTATCGAAACCGATATGACCGTTGCCGTAGTAAACATGGCCGGAGACGAAATCAAGAAAAAGATCCCGGTCCGTCGCCTGGGACGACCGGACGACATCTCAAATGCTGTGCTTTTCTTTGCAGCTGATGAGTCGTCTTACGTGACCGGCCAAATCCTGAAGGTGGACGGCGGACTGACTCTGGGTGGCCTGTAACTAATTTTCGAGGCCTTTTTTCTGACGTTCGGGTGTTTCAAAACCATGACGTCTGGAACTTTATGGCCTTTGTCGCAACAATAGAGGCCCCTGAAAGAATTTTTCCGACCAGCCGGGACGCTGGACGGGTGACATTGTTCAGAGGAAAAGCCGCGATAACTGGGGTTTCGCGGCGGATTGTTTTGGGTGTTGCTTTGGGGCCGATCACCAGCCCGAAGCTTCAAGCTGGGATTCTGGTGATCGCCGTTTTGGCCACTCAATTGCTGGCCGAATCAGGAGAGATTTTTCAATGCCTTCTGCTGACGAAATTTTTGACAAAGTCCGGGACACTCTGGTCGACGCTCTGGGCGTTGATGACGACGAAGTGACTCCAGTGGCGACTCTGATCGGTGATTTGGGTGCCGAGTCCATCGATTTTCTTGACATCGTTTTTCGTCTCGAGAAGAACTTCGACATCAAGATTCCCCGTGGCGAGCTGTTCCCGGAAAATCTTGCGACCGCTGACTCCGGCTTCGTAGCCGACGGCAAGGTGACGACGGACGGAATCGCTCAGTTGCGCACGAAGATGCCGCATGCAGACATCGATTCCTTCGCGAAGGATCCTGCAGTTTCAAAGCTCCCGAATCTTTTCACTGTGGACATGATCTGCAAGTTTATTGCAGCACGTCTGAAGTAAATGCCGGGTCGACGGTTGACGGCCGCATAATCACTGCATCGGGGCTGACCAAAGTGTGGCCCCGGACAGTTGACGGTTTATGGCAGCCCTATGGCTGTCGCCTGCTCAATCTGAATGCATGGCGGTCTGTTTCACTGGATCCGTGAGCCTCCTTACTTAACCGGGTAGTTCCATGCGCTGGTACTGGATCGACAAGTTTATCGAATTTGAATCTGGCAAGCGCGCGCGATCGGTGAAGAATGTGTCGCTGGCAGAAGAGCATCTGCATGATCATTTCCCTGGGTTTCCTGTGATGCCGGGTTCGCTGATGATCGAGGGTATGGCGCAGACCGGCGGCATTTTGCTCGGTGAGCATTTTAAGTTTGAATACAATGTGATCCTGGCGAAGGTTCCAAAGGTCACTTTTCACAGCTGGGCCTGCCCCGGTGATCAGCTGATTTATACGGCCGACCTGCACGACGCGCGTCTCGAAGGCGGCAGCGTCACGGTGACGGCCATGGTGGGTGAGCGACTTGTTGCGGATGCAGAAATTGTGTTCGTCCATTTGAATTCGGACGACCCGCAACTCAGTCGTATTGATCAGAAGAACTTTGTGTTTCGCATGAACCTGCTTGATATTCTGACCGTCGGTAAGGCGGGTTCCGGTGAACAAACAGCGGTTCTCTAAACGCAGTCTCAAAACGCAGACCGAACACAGAATTTCGGTGCTGCTTTTTGATCATGAATCAGGAGACACACAATGAAGCGTCGAGTGGTTGTTACTGGTGTTGGCTGTCTGACGCCGATTGGCAATGATGTCAATTCCATGTGGAAAGCACAGCAGGAAGCGTGCAACGGAGTTGGCGCAATCTCGCATTTTGATGCGTCTCATTTTCCGACCAAATTCGCGGCTGAAGTACGCGGCTTTGATTTCGATTCCTGCGTGGATGACCCATCGCGTTTCGCCGAAGCGGGAAGAAATGTTCGCTTCGCCATCGGAGCCGCCAAACAGGCTGTTACCGACGCCGGAATTCACGACGATCGAAATTTTGATCCGGCTCGTTTCGGCGTGTACTTGGGCGCTGGCGAAGGTCAGCAGGATTTCATGCAGTTCATGAATCTTGTCGCCGGGTCTTACAAGGATGGACAAGCCGATCTGCAGAAGTTCACCACGGAATTCATCAAGAGCATGAATCCCCGGTTCGAACTTGAGCTCGAGCCCAATATGCCGGCCGCTCATTTGTCCAGCCTGTTCAATGCCCAGGGACCAAACCTCAACTGCCTGACCGCCTGTGCGGCATCCAGTCAGGCAATTGGCGAAGCGACGGAAATTATTCGACGTGGTGATGCCGATCTGATGCTGTCCGGGGGGTCTCACAGCATGATCCATCCGTTCGGCGTGACAGGATTTAATCTGCTGACAGCATTGTCGGAACGGAATTCTTCGCCTCAGACGGCTTCGCGGCCCTTCGATTTGAATCGCGATGGCTTCGTTCTGGGCGAAGGCGCCGGGATGCTGATCCTTGAAGAATTGGAACACGCGAAGGCTCGTGGCGCAAAGATTTACGGTGAAGTGCGTGGCTACGGTTCCACAGCCGATGCGTTCCGGATCACCGACATTCATCCGGAAGGTCGCGGCGCGATCAGTTGCATCAAGATGGCATTGCGAGATGCCGAGATGAATCCAGAAGAAATCGGTTACGTGAATGCTCACGGGACCAGCACCAAAGTCAATGACCACGTGGAAACCATGGCCGTCAAAGGCGGGCTGGGTGAGCATGCGTGGAAAACTCCGGTTTCCAGCATCAAAAGTATGATGGGACATCTGATTGCCGCGGCTGGCGCGGTTGAAGCCATTACATGCCTGATGGCCATTCGAGATGGCGTTTTACCTCCCACAATTAACTATGAAACTCCGGACCCGGAGTGTGATCTGGACTACATTCCCAATCAAGCCAGACAGACTCGGATTAAAGCAGCATTGTCGAACAGCTTCGGTTTTGGCGGACAAAATGTGGCTCTGATTCTTTCCGAATTCAAGGGCTGATAACGATGTCTTTCGGCACTCATCCAATGAGTGCCCTATGCCTCTCGCTGATGCGGAGTTACAGTGGTGGTGATCTACCTGGTCATCGGAATTCTCATTGCCACGTTCATTTTTGAACGCGCGTTCAGACGCTTTGTAGCTCCGAAAATTCGTGACATTTTCGAAAACATGCCGCCGTTCAATGTTCCCGTTGAACCAGAAAATGCAGCCGCTCGCCGTGTGGAATTCAAAACTGCTGACGGATTAGTTCTCCGAGGCAGTCTGCTCAACGCAGAAATTCAGGACGCCGCGGGGCTGATTTTGTTTTTACCCGAACTGCACGGCAATCATTGGATGGCCCAGCGATACTGCCAGGCGTTTCTGAACGAACGCTTTATCGTGCTTTCATTTGACTTCAGGAATCAGGGCGAAAGCGATACTCTCGCCGGGTACGCGCCCATCCACTGGATGACCGAGTACGAAATGGCGGATGTGGAAGCTGCGATGGAGTTCATTGGATCCAACGAGCAGCTGGCCGAGCTTCCGATTCTGGCGTATGGGATCAGCCGTGGTGGCGTTGCCGCATTGCTGGCAGGTTGCCGCTATCCGCGGATTCGCGCGGTGATCGCTGACAGCGCGTTTGGCACAATGGCGATGATTTGCTTCTTTGTCGATCGCTTTGTGAAACACGTCATTCCGGAATGGGTTTATTTTTTGCTTCCCAAATGGCATGTCAACATGACGCTGCGACAGGGCGTGCGACTCAGCGAGTCCGGTCGCAACTGCCGTTACGCTCATCTGGAGTCGGAAGTAAAAGGGCTGGAATCCGCAAACGTGCTGCTCATTTCTGGAGCCCGGGATTCGTATGTGACGCCCGAGATTGCTCGTCGTCTGCATGAGATGATTGGAAGTGAAGCGGACCTCTGGATTGTCCCGGGTGCCAAGCATAATATGTCGCGCGGTCTGCAAACGGACGAATACGACCGCAGAATTCTTGCCCACGCTCGAAAATGCCTGAATGCCGAATCTGACGCTTCCGTGAAAGAAGGATTGGGATCCGGCCCGGCAGCTGTCAGCAGAATGAGCGAGCGACTGGCTTCGCAGGGCCTATAGCCCGGTTGCTTCAATCTTGCAGCGGAACGCACTGGACCTTTGGCCAACCGCACTGAAAACGCGATCAACTGGCTTGATCGAATGGGCTTTTGTTGCCTGAATGCAGTTCGGCGGCAGTGTGTGAGCGAACTCAAATTGTCAAGGCGTTGAACAACAATACACTACCGAGCAGAAAGCCATAGGATAGGCTTCCAGCCTGTTTTACGTTGACAGGCTGGAAGCCTGTCCTACGAATAAAAAAAGCTCAGCAGCGTTCAGTCGTCGACTTCGCTTGTTCCTCCACCAGATGCAAACAGGACAAAGTCCAGCCATGCTTTTTTTTCGTCGCTCAATAATTCCTGCAATGTGCGCAATTGCCTTTGTGCTGCAATCACTTCAAGCGGCAGAACCCGCGCGGCGGTTTATTGCCGCCGATTCGTCTCGCGGCCGAGTGGCAATCATTGGTGAAGATGGAAAGACGGAATGGGACTACAAAATCGGGCCGCTGCATGATCTGCACGTGCTTCCGAACGGCCATGTGCTTCTGCAGACCTCCTGGACAGACGTCGCCGAAGTGAATCCGGCCAACAATGAAATTGTCTGGCGTTACGATGCAAAGTCGCGGCCTGAAAATAAAGACAAGGCACTGGAAATCCATGCGTTCCAGCGGCTGGCCAATGGCACCACAATGGTCGCCGAATCAGGGCCAGGCAACGTTGTTGAGATTGGTGCGGATCTGAAATTAGTTCACAGCATGTCACTGCAAGTCACGCAACCGGACGCTCACCGCGACACTCGTCTGGTTCGAAAGCTGGCCTCGGGAACTTATCTCGTCTGTCACGAAGGCGACGGGCTGGTGCGTGAATACGATCCGTCGGGAAAGACGGTCTGGGAGTATGCTGTGCCGCTGTTTGATCGCAAGCCGGCCGGTGGTCACGGTGTCGAAGCATTTGGCAATCAATGTTTCTCGGCCGTTCGTTTGCCGAGTGGCAACACTTTGATTGGCACCGGCAACGGCCACAGCATTCTAGAAGTGACTCCTGCTGGCCAGATCATCTGGAGTCTTCATCAGAATGATCTGCCAGGAATTCAACTTGCCTGGGTCACATCTCTGCAGGTGCTGCCGAGTGGAAATATTCTGATTAACAATTGCCACGCCGGTCCGACGAATCCGCAGCTGATTGAAGTGAGCCGGATGAAGCGTGTGGTCTGGTCGTTCACAGACTTCGATCGCTTCGGCGATTCTCTAACGAACTCGCAGATTCTGTCCGTTGACGGTCACGCGGTCCCGTTGTCCGGAGAAAAGCTGCTCCGTTGATTCTGCAATGGCTCGCAGCCGCTGGAGTGCTCACAGCCGTTCTGTGGGTCGCCGGCACAGCCGTTTTTCTGCCGATGGTGCAGCTTCTGCAGGATCTCTCGTGAGTTTCGAAGATGCAGTTTTTCCCGACCGGACTGGATTTTCCGTTCCGGAAACTGCGATTCTTAGCGGGGGAACCCGCTGACTTGGGCCTTCGGCAACGCTATAATCTTGCATTCCATCCGCGTTTTCGACCGAAAAGGCCGGAACGAGTCAACACACAGTGCCGGCGACTCGCTGCACTCCCTGAAAACTTACTTTTATCAAACAAGTTCCAATGTCTGACAAACGCAATCTGTTCAATAAAGTCTGGGACCTGCACACTGTTCAAACACTGCCAGGCGGGCAGACACAGCTGTTCATCGGGCTGCACCTGATTCATGAAGTGACCAGTCCCCAGGCGTTCGAGATACTTCGTGATCGAAAGTTGAAAGTCGTTTTCCCGGAACGCACCATTGCGACGGTTGACCACATCGTACCGACCTCCAACCAGCTGCGTCCGTTTCAGGACGACCTGGCCGAACAGATGATGTCGGCGATTGAGAAAAACTGTAAAGATTTTGGCGTGACGCTGCTGGATCTGAAAGATGATCGCCAGGGGATCGTCCACATTGTCGGTCCAGAGCAGGGATTGACTCAGCCGGGTATGACGATCGTCTGCGGCGACAGCCACACCAGCACTCACGGGGCGTTTGGAAGCATCGCAATCGGGATTGGCACCAGCAACGTCGCCGAAGTGCTTGCGACTCAGACGATGTTCCTTAACCGTCCGAAGGTTCGCCGCGTTGTCGTGAATGGTGATCTGGCTCCGGGCGTGTATGCCAAGGACGTGATCCTTTACATCATTCAAAAGCTGGGTGTTCAGGGCGGCGTTGGTTACGCCTACGAATTTGCCGGGACAACCTTCGATGCAATGTCGATGGAAGAACGAATGACCGTCTGCAACATGAGCATCGAAGGCGGGGCACGTTGCGGCTATATCAATCCGGACCAGAAGACGGTCGACTATTTGAAGGGGCGTCCGTTTTCTCCCAAGGGGGCGGAATTCGACAACGCGGCCGCGTGGTGGCTCAGCCTTGCCTCGGGCGAGGACGCTCAGTTTGACGATGTGGTCGAATTCACTGCCGCAGAAATCGAACCAACAGTCACCTGGGGCATTACGCCGGCTCAATCTGTTGGCGTCAGTCAGCCGTTGCCGAAAGTCAGCGAAGTGAAGGCTGACGAGCAAAAACTGATCCGGGAAGCTCTGGACTTCATGGGCATGACGGAAGGTCAGCCGATCAAGGGCACGAAGATCGACGTCGCGTTCATTGGTTCCTGCACGAACGGCCGTATCTCCGACCTGCGCGAAGCCGCACGCGTTGTCGAAGGGCACCATGTGTCGCCGCATGTGAAGGCCATCGTGGTGCCTGGATCTCAAATCGTTCGCAAACAGGCGATGGAAGAAGGCCTGCATCTGATTTTTGAAGCGGCCGGTTTTGAATGGCGTGAAGCTGGCTGTTCAATGTGTCTGGCAATGAACCCGGACAAGCTGAAGGGCCGCGAAGTTTGCGCGTCTTCCAGCAATCGCAACTTCAAAGGTCGCCAGGGAAGCCCGACCGGCAGAACTCTGCTGATGAGCCCCGCGATGGTGGCCGCAGCCGCCATTGAAGGCCATGTCACGGATATCCGTGAGTTTGCCGGGGCTGCTGTTTAAGGGATGCAGTCGCCAGGCAATCCTGCTTGACGAAGCGATCGCAAATCTTCCAAATCAACTTCACTTTGAATTTATAAATCGATTAAACATGGCCATTAACGAAATCAAATCTGTCACCGCAACCGGCATAGCTCTTTTGCTCGACGACATCGACACGGACCGCATCATTCCCGCACGCTTTCTTCGTTGCGTGACCTTCGACGGGCTGGGTGAGCATGCGTTTGAGGACGACCGTCAGCAGGACAAGAATCATCCATTTGACAAGCCGCAGTTTCAGGGAGCCGGAATTCTGGTTGCCGGGCGAAACTTCGGTTGCGGTTCATCGCGTGAGCACGCGCCTCAGTCGTTGATGCGCTGGGGCATCAAGGCGATTCTGGCGGAGTCGTTTGCGGAGATCTTTTTTGGCAACTGCGGATCGTTGGGCATCCCGGCAGTGAAGGCCGCGCGAGCCGACCTGGAAACACTTTCTGCAGCCATCGACTCAAATCCATCGCTGCAAATAACGCTTGATCTGCAGCAGTTGAAGGTCACAGCGGACGGAATTTCTTTCGCCGTCAGCATGCCCGAAAGTGCTCGCGACGCACTTGTTACCGGCCAGTGGGATTATCTCGGCCGCCTGCTCAGCGCCGCCGATAAAGTCACGGCACACGCCACAAAGATCCCCTACCTGACAGGATTTCGCGTATAGAAAATTGGTCAATAACATGTTCCTTCTCCCCCGCGGGCAACGCTTAGCCAAAGTGTTAACAAAGAGGCCTGACCCCTGATGCTCCCTTGGCCTCAGACTTGACGTTGCTCGCCTCGCAAAATAGCCTCAGTCAATGTTGATGTGAGTTAACATCGACATCCCACCGACTCGAATCCCGCCCCAGCCGCCTGAGGATCAACCCGATGCGATTGCAGTCTAATGATTGTCGGCTTCTTCTTGCAGTTTTGTTCTGGCTAATCGCGATAGCACCCGGCATAGCGGCGGATCTGGACACCAGCCCGCTAACGCCGCCCGTTTTTGAAACGGACGTTCGGGCCATACTGAAAACTCACTGCTGGCAATGCCACGGCGAGGAAGAAAAGCCCGAAGGGGCACTCGACGCGCGGCTCGCCACATTTTTACTGAAGGGTGGCGATACCGGGCCAGCCGTTGTACCGGGAAACCACGCGGAAAGCTTGCTCTACAATCGCATCGTGACAGGGGAAATGCCTCCAGGAAAAGTAAAGCTTTCCTCACGTGAAGTTGACATCATCGCCCGCTGGATTGATGGTGGTGCCGTCGTGGTGAATCCCGAGCCGGAATCGCTCGCGCCCGGAGACATTTTCACCAATCAGGACCGGCAACATTGGTCGTTCCAACCCGTCAAACGTCCCCCGCTTCCCTCGGTCGCTCGCCCTGAGTTAGTCCGCACCCCAATCGACGCATTCCTTTTGTCCGAATTGGAAAACCGCCAACTCTCGTTCAGTGCCGAAGCAGATCGCGCGACGCTCATTCGCCGTTTGAGTTTTGACTTAACCGGTCTACCCCCATCTCCCGAGGACGTCGATCGCTTCGTCCAGGATCCCTCTGGTGATGCTTACGAGCAATTGGTCGAGCGGTTGCTCACGTTGCCTCAATATGGCGAACGTTGGGCACGACACTGGCTGGACATCGTTGGTTACACTGATAGCGATGGCTACACCTCGCTGGATACCGAGCGAAAATGGGCTTGGAAATATCGCGATTATGTGATTCGTTCGCTGAATGCGGATAAACCCTGGAACCAATTCATTGTGGAGCAAATCGGTGGGGATGAATTATTGTTTCCTCCCTATAAAAATCTCACACCCGAGCAGGCGGATCTTCTTGTCGCAACCGGCTTCCTGAGAATGGGTCCCGATGGAACTGGCGATGCAACCGCTGATCAAAATCTGGCGCGAAACGATGTCATCGCGGAAACGATCAAAATTACGTCAACATCGCTGTTGGGCCTGACCGTTGGCTGTGCCCAATGCCATTCGCATCGATTCGACCCGATTTCGCACGTCGACTACCATCGGCTGCGCGCAGTATTTGAACCTGCTTACGATTGCCAGAACTGGCGTGGACCGCAGGCACGACTGACTTCACTTTGGTCCGACGAAACTCAAGCGATCGCGACCGCGATGGACCAGGAATATAGTGAAATTGAAAAGCAGCACGGCGAAGCGTTAGATCAACTTGTCAAAGAAATTTTTGATAGAGAATTGGCTCGGCTTCCAGCGGAACTACAGCCCCTCGCTCGTGTGGCCCGTGAAACCCCCGCAAAAGATTGGACCCCCGAACAACTGCAATTGATTAAAGAATATCCCTTTCTGAATGTCAATCGCGGGTCCGTGTCCCTTTATTTCCCCGATCGGCTCACAGAATTCACCAAGATCTGGGATGAAAAGAAGGCGACAAATCGAGCGCGACGCCCCGATGAAGACTACGCTCATTGTTTGACGGAAGTCCCGGGACAAATGCCGGTCACCAAACTCTTTTTTCGAGGCGATTTTAATCAGCCGCGACAGGAAGTGCTCCCCGGGGTGCTAAGCGTCCTGAATACCGCGAATTTGGTGATTCCGAACGATGATCCTGCGATCCCAACAAGTGGTCGACGATTAGCATTCGCCCGGCATCTCACCGATGGGCAACACCCGCTCGTTGGCCGCGTGCTGGTCAATCGATTCTGGATGCACCATTTTGGTCGAGGAATTGTTGCGACGCCGAGTGATTTCGGATTCGCGGGCGAGCGACCTTCGCACCCGCAATTGCTGGATTGGCTCGCGGATGAATTTGTACAAAGCGGCTGGAAGCTGAAATCGCTCCACCGACTAATCGTACTCTCAACGGCATATCGACAGCAATCTATTCGCGAGCCGTCAGCCAATCAGATCGATCCCGACAACCGATTGCTCGCACGATTCCCGGTATTGCGACTCGACGCGGAAACCATTCGAGATTCGCTGCTAGCTTTCTCAGGTCGACTGAACTTGAAGTTATATGGAGCTCCCGTATCAGTCACACCCGATGAGGTCGGCCAAATCATTTTAGGTCCCGACAACCGGGATGCCGCCGGGTATCGGTCGATCAAGGCCGTCCCACTTGGCGAGGAAGAATTCAGACGCAGCGTTTACATTAAGGCAAGGCGGACGATGCCGTTGAGCATGATGGAACCATTCGATGTGCCGGTCATGTCTCCAAACTGCCAATTGCGAGCGTCGTCAACCGTCGCCCCACAAGCACTCTTCATGATGAATAACACGATCGTCTCGACCGAAGCCGATTTGATTGCAGAACGAGTCATTCGCGAAGCGGGTCCAGCTACTGTCGACCAGTTCCGGAGAGCCTGGAAACTCGTGATCGGACGCGATCCTGACGAAAGCGAACAGGAAGCTGGCATACAGTTCCTTGTCGCCGCGACGCCCACAGGCGATGGCACCCTACCTGCGGTGATCGAGCCAGCCGCCAAACTGGCCGCTGAACGACTCAAATTGGCGCATTTTTGTCACGCGCTGCTATGCTCGAATGCCTTCCTTTACGTTGACTGACGAACCATGATGAATCATTCACGACGACATTTTCTGACTCAACAAGCGTTTGGAATCGGCGGCCTCGGTCTCGCTTGGTTGCTTCAGCAAGATCTCGCCAATGCGGCTCCGCCGGTCCCTGGAAAAGATCGCGAAAAGTATGATCTTTTGCCTCGTCCCTCAGCCCAACCGCCTCAGGCTCGCGCGATGATCTCAATGTTCATGCAGGGCGGCCCCAGCCAGATTGACTTGTTTGACCCCAAACCGGAACTCACCCGTCGCCATATGCAGTCGTATACCGGCGACATTCAGATTGATAGTCCTGCAGAAGCGACTTCCAAACTGTTCGGAAGTCCGTGGAGATTCAAGGCTCACGGCGAATCGGGAATGGAACTGAGCGAACTGCTGCCAAATCTGGGGTCTGTTGCCGATGACATCTGTCTAATCCGATCGATGCAGACAGGGGTCAATAATCACGTGCAGTCGATCCACGCCATCAACACGGGTAAAATCGATGCCGGTCGACCGGGGCTTGGCGCATGGATGACGTATGCCCTCGGCTCGGAAAGTCAAAACCTTCCTGCCTACGTTGTGCTCAAAGATCCCGGCGGTCTTCCCGTGGTTGGTACGGAAAATTGGAGTAGCGGCTGGTTGCCTTCAGTGTATCAAGGGACTGTCGTTCGCCCGGAGGAGCCGCGAATTCTGAACCTTGATCCGCCAACACATCTCCGCGGTGAAGTTCAGGAACGATTCCTGAGCTATCTGCAGGGCGTTAACCGCAAGCATCTCGAGAAGCATCCTGGCGAGCACGATCTTTCCGCCCGCATTCAGACCTATGAACTCGCCGCTCGCATGCAGGTCTCCGCAAAGGAAGCGCTTGATATTTCACAAGAGAGCGAAGCCGTTCAAAAACTCTATGGAATTGATGACCCAATCACGCGCGACTACGGAAGTCGTTGTTTGATCGCCAGGCGACTTGTCGAGCGTGGCGTGCGCTTCGTGCAGATTTTCACGGCTGACCAGACATGGGATCACCACGGCAGCATTGCAACTGCGTTGCCAGCAGTCTGTCAGCGAACCGATAAACCAGCAGCAGCGTTAGTCGCCGACCTCAAGCGGCTCGGTATGCTCGATACAACGCTGGTCCATTGGGGTGGTGAGATGGGCCGTTTACCAGTGATTCAGAATGAGAAAAATATCGGCCGCGACCATAACACGTTCGGATTCAGCATGTGGCTGGCCGGAGGGGGAGTGAAGGGGGGGCACGTCCACGGCGTCACCGACGAACTGGGCCACAAAGCCGTCGACAAAATCGTCAACCACTACGATTACCATGCGACGTTGATGTACCTGTTCGGCCTAGACCAGCAACAAGTCTCGTTCACCAGACCGACCGGAACCGGCAAATTGCTCGACAACCCATCGGCGAAAATCGTTGGTGAAATTCTAAAGAATCCGCCTCCATCGTAATTTTTACAATGCCCCGCTTAATTGCTGGGCTGTAACCATCAGCCGCATCGCGCTAGCGATCGGTTATTGCGTAATTAACCTGCTTGGAAACCGTCTGCTGGCGCACGGCGGCTGATGAAAAATGCCAATTCACAGGCATTAAGCGGACCATTGATTTTTTGAGCCCGCCCGAGCGGGCCATACAGATTGACCAGTCGTTGCCAAGCCGCCGACCCGTTTGCGCGGACCCGATCGACAAGCGACAGCGAGTGCATAAGGGGTCAGGCCTGAATGGCGTTGTCCACGGGAATTCACAGGATTTTTGAGATAGCCGCTATCGCCGCATGAAACATCCGCCTAGCCACCTTCATCAGTTTCAGAACCTTGGGACGCCGTTTGTTTTCCCGAGGTTCAAC